>ENA-UOTX01000032-UOTX01000032.1-compost-metagenome-genome-assembly--contig:-NODE-32-length-123616-cov-28.778896_pt1 | contig 123616 bp, 63 predicted proteins | sample MGYA00238143_ERZ746982 | MGnify/ENA primary metagenome ERZ746982 (study PRJEB28758, sample SAMN06268862) | compost metagenome | isolation source: single cell | place: USA: California, Emeryville, Joint... | reverse complement strand
GTGATCTGCTTCTCTACCCTATGGACACCCTGAATGTAAGGATGAAAGCTGATACAGCAACTCATCACAAATTTCGCGCAGCAGTCGTCAAATATTACAAATCTGATGGAATCGCTGGATTTTATCGCGGCTGGACCTCCACATTCGCAAATGGATTTCTTGCGACCTTCCTGTTCTTTTATTCATATGAGAAGATAAACGTACTCGCTAAAAAGATTTCCGAAGCACAATGGAAATATCCTCTCTTGAAAAAAATGTATGATTTCAGCTTCCCTTTCTTGACTTCCGGTATCGCCCAACTCCTAACGATGAGTTTTTATGTCCCAGTCGACACAATCCGCACACGAATGCAACTCTGTGATCCGATATATAGTTACAAAGGGATCATTGATGGAGCAATGCAAATTCATAAGAAAGAAGGTATTTGGCGCCTTTATAGCGTTTCGCATGTTTTTATCTTTTCAATGTGCATGTTTTCGAGTCTTGAACTCGGAATTTATGAAGGGTTGAGGAAGGTTTATATTGAGAAGATGGGAAAACGCAGTTTAGATATTAAAGAGAGCATCATCGCGGCGTCTCTCGCTGCCTTTGCAGCATCAGCGATAATGAATCCGTTGGATCTAATCATTGTCAGACATCAAATAAGCGATTCGAGTGCAGCAAAGCCAAGTGCGATTAATATCCTCAAAGAAGTTGTGAAAATGGAGGGTAGAGAAGCAGATCACCGATGAGAGAGGCAAATCCAGGGAAGAAGGCAACAAGAGCGGAGTTTTCGACTCTTGGCTTTGGAGGAGTCTCGTGTGTAGACTCAAAATTCGGCATGAAACTTCAATTTTTCTATTTTTATTGATAAATATTGAGATTTGCTTTTCGATACTGAATTTCTCGAAAATAATAATACTGATCTTTACATAGTATTGGAGTCACCTCGATTCAGGAGATTTAATTTACATGAGACTATTCTCTACCATCCTGTGATCATTTTGTAGCTTACCATGACTCAAAGAAGGGGTTTCGAAATTATAATCAAAACAACGGTAACAAAATTTGAAGAGTTGTTGAATCAATGTTCTTGAATTTTATAAATGAGGTGAAAAATTGCACAAAGATCAGTACTACTGATCCTTCAAATCTTGTAAGAAGCAATTCATAGAATTATAGCGCTAATAACTTAACTAACTCGAATTTGGGACACAAGAACGGTATTTGATGAAATCTATGCGAAATAACTTCAGCAATTGCATGATAAACCACAGAAAACTTCACATTTATATACAGAGAATCGTCAACCCAAGACTTATCTTGCCATATCATAACGAACCAACTGAAATCAAATACATAGATATGTATTGATACATCGCTAGTCAATCATTGTAATTTGAAAAATTTCGAAAAAAATCGATCCTTCACAAGGTCCGTCGTGGGACAACCATTGTATTATCTTCAAGAGTCCCGAACGTTCCGTAAAGTCTTGTGTGTTTATCGTTTATAATGCGTTTGACTTCTTCATCGCTGAGAATCGAAGCTAAAAGATTAGAAATAATGCATGAGTGAATTAGGAATAGTGGACTATCTAATTACTGGAACCAGGAGCATCGTCACCTTCGCTGGCGGCTTCAAAAATCTGATCCACCGTTTGTATATCTACCTTCTGAGTACTTCTTCTTTGGTGAGTTTGTTTCAGGGTTTGTGGCTCGATTTTGAGAAACGTACGGAATATAATCGCGCTGGTCGAGCAGATACAAGATTTGGAGTCATCCAGTTTGGTTTTCTGATAGCTAGATGCTGATTTTCGGTTGGAATTGCCCATGTTAATGCTAAGAAAAATTATTCGTTTTTATTAAATACGGGCAATATTCTCACTTTGCATGAGTCACACTCTTGACTAATTAATTCAGTAAATATATGCATGAGTTAACGATCAAATTTGCACACTTATCATACTGGGACAATTGTGATTTCGAATCGGTTTCTTAACCATCAGAGCGAGAGTTCAAAATTATTCATAAAATAATTTCAGGATGACATTTTGATACAAGACACACTCTCTCAAGAACTATTAATAATTAGATTCAGCAAACGTTTACTGAAATACGTGAAAGTTTTTCTTTCAATCACTAAGAAGGCATGCTTTTAGCATTGGAAGGCAAATTACTAAAACTTTTGAGGTTATGATTTTAGGAGCTTGTCATCGCAAACCATAATTTTTAATGACGCATCCTCCTACTCCATAGCAACATGACTAATAACATTTCTTCGTGATTAGCAAGATAAATGAATTATTCTATCAAGTTTTTGATTATTGTCTCAGAGGGCTCCTCTTATCTCGATTTGATAGGAGCTGTTGGGGGTGTCAAAAAATAAAAAGTTAATGTTCCAAAGAAGTTTCTACGATTTGGTTATTAATTTAAAAAGCTTTTTACAGAGCGTGAATAATTTATTTGGAAATCCAAAGTTTTCATGAAAAATTAGCTTGCTATGATAAAAACATTTGCCGCATTGAGCAGAAAATTGACAGGCAGAACGCACTACCAAACAATATCCTGCGCAGCAGTAACACATTCTTATTTGCCCTCAAAGCAATAACCAAACAATTCAAAATAGGGATATTCTAATGAATTCTCCTCTCCTTTTGGCGACGCTTTGCAAAAAATCGGATCTGTTGAAAATGATCTTTCCACTACAAATCCTCATCAGCCATACAACATATCGATTCTAGCAAATGAAGATAAGACCGAGAATCCTCACATTCTTTTTTCTGGAAAAAGAAATGATGAGTTGTTTGAAGAAGATCGAGAGGAACAAGCAAGTCAAAATGAAAAGGAGGATTCGGGAGACAAGAACGACGAGGAAACAAATGAAAACGAAGAAAATGAGAAAAATAAAAGCGATGACGATGATGATGATAATTGGGGAGGTGGACTCCTAATTCCAGTTATTGAATGGATTGGAGGAATTATTCCTAAATTGATACCTAAAGGAACTAACTAATTAATCTAAACTTATTTGATAATGACCGCTTTTTATAAGTCACTACCAGCGAACAAAGTTGATAATGATTTAAAATACTCGTTTATTTTAATTCATACCATTCTAAATCACAGTGCAACTTCCGACAAACTTGTACATTTTTTCATTAGTTTCATTTGGAATTCTATAATATCTATGAAGGTAACAATTTTGATATTTATGAATCTTGTATTTTCATAGATCGTAATTCTAACAAACCGTGAGTCCGGCGAATTTGAGACTAAAGGTTTTTTGTTTTATTTGGGTATCAAGAATTCTCATGTCCATGAATCTATTCAAAAGAAGCCATCAACAATAATATTCTTCTTTTCTAAATGAATTACATGCTAAAATAATTGAAATTGAAATCAACAATATATACATACAACTGAGAAGAAATTTTGATACATTTTAATGTTCTTCACTGCATCAAAGGGAGGTTACTCCTCCTACTGCTAACTCCTTAGTTCGCCTTTGCTCTAGGAATCACTCCTGATCCTCCTGATCTTTCGTTAAAATATCTGCTTCGCCACTCCTCAGTTTCTTTCGATCGCTCGCTGAGCATCACATTCAAACGGTCATTCTCTTCAATAATTATTTCTAATTTGTTCCTTAGCTCAAACATGCTCTGTCTATCAACTTCATTGCTTACAGTTTGCTGCATCAAAGCATCTAACTCCTTTTCTTTGTTCCTCTTCTCAATAGAGAGTCTCTCAACCACAACTCCAAGCTCAGAGAGCTCTCTTTCATATCCAAAAAGCTTGTCTCTAATGTTCTCATTTTCTTTGAGTTTTTCTAACAGAAGCTGATTCAACTTATCTCTTTCCTCAGTAAGCGCCTCAATTTTGTCCGTCAAACTTCGAGCCGCGTGTCCTTCGGTTTGTAGATGCAATAGTTTGAGCCTTTGGTCCTCGTTTTCTTTTCTCTGCTCCTCAATGATTTCATTTAACTTCTCATTCTCTTGAGCAACCAATATCAATTTCTCTCGCAACTCTGCGAAACCTCTCTCCTGGTCTTCGAATTCTGCCAGCTGAGCTCTCAACTCCTGAGCTTCTCTCTTCTTTTCTTCAAGCAATTTCGATAACACCTCATTTTCTCTGTTCGCGGTCAAGCCCTTCACTTCACCATCCCTGAGGCGATTTTCTATCTCTCGCTTGTCTCGAAGCCCTTCAGAAACCATAGCATCCAGCTTTTGGTTCTCTTCGGCGAGTTTGGCGACTTTTTGCTTGAGATCTTCGTTTTCTTTTTGAAGGAATTCAGCTCTCATCGCGCGACTTCGCTCCTCATCGGCTTCCTTTGCTTTCTCGCTAAAGAGGTCATAGAGCGAATCGCGTTCTTCCGCTAATTTATCAGCTTTCTTCTTGAGGTCACCGGTATTTCTAAGGTCTCTTTTAAGCTCCTCGATGGTGCGATCCTTGTCTTTGAGCCACTCGTTCAATTTTGCTGTATCCTCTTCATAAGTCCTCAACATTCTTTCAAGTTCAGGAATCTGGCTCTTCGCTCGCTCAAGACTGCTGATTCTGTTCTGCATACTCTCTGCTTCTCTAGTTTTATCTATCAAGAAGGCATTCAACCTCTCGTTTTCTGCGGCAAGAAGCGTTAGTTTATTCTGTAGGTCACTCATCACGAGCTGATTCTTTTCGAGCCCGCGCACTCGCTCTTTGAACGTATCGATATCTCGTTCTCGTTCGCTTAACAGCCCGTTTAGTCGCTCATTGTCCTTCGCAATCACGTTCAACTTATTTTGCACATCATTTAATGTTAGTTCATTCTTTTCCAGGTCATGGCACTTCTTTTTCCAAGCGTCTAGATCTTTCGCTCTTTCTGCCAACACCTGGTTAAGTCTGCTATTTTCCTGCGCTGCTTGCGATAACCTTTGTTCTAGCACTGGCACCGCACTACTTACTCTTTCGAGCTCCCTTGCAGCTCGCTTTAGATCATCATTTTCAGTAGTTTTCGTTTGAACTGCTTGGTTCAAAGCCTCATTTTGTCTCTCAAGCAATGGGACCTTTCTTTCCAAGGTCTCGAGCTTGTCTTTAGTCGCGTCCAGTTCATCTAGCTTTTCTTGCAGTGCTTCGTTCATGCGATCATTTTCTTGAATCACAAGAACTATTTTCTCCTGTAATTCATCCTTGTCTTTACATTCTGCTTCTAACTCCCTTATCTGTTGCTTTAGATCATCAATCTCCGCTCTCAGCTGGTGCTCAGTTTCTCTGAGGGCTTTTTCCAATTGATCGAGCTCTTGCTCTCTTTGAGCTACGATTTGGTTTAAATGCTCGTTGTCTTCAACGACGATATTAACTTTGTTCTCCAAATCTCCCGCTTCTGTTAATTTCTTCTGAATTTGAGCAATTCGATTTTGATTATCCTGAATCTCTTTTTTATAGCTCTCGAGCCTACCCTCTAATTGCGCTTTCTCTTTCTCAAGAGCCAGATTCTGTGCTTGAAGCTCTTTTAATTGAATCGCGTCTTCCGCGAGACGATCAAGCTCTTTCTGCTTATGATTGAGAGCCATATTGGCGTTCTTCTCAATGGATTCGATCTCACGCTCCTTTTGATCGATCAGAGCATTAAGACGGTCATTCTCCTCAACCAGCAGCCCAATTTTTGCTTCGAGCTGCTCATGCTCGAGTTTTTCTCGATTTAGCTCCTCAACCCTGGCCGCCAAGACCTCTGCTTGCTTGTCGCGCTGTTTGAGCTGATTTTCAGTTTCTTTAAGCTTTATTTTCGCGTCTGAAGCTTCCTTGAGCTCTTTTTCGAGGTCCATGAGCTGTCTTGTGTCATAATCTCGATCTTTTTTCAAACCCTCAACGATCGCCTCCAAACGGCCAATTTCTTCATCAGCTCTCGTCAGACGGTTTTGAAGGTCTCTATTCTGGTTCTTTGCTTGAAGGAGCTCTGAGACCTGGTTCTGCAAGTCCTCATTCACGTGAGATAGCCTTTCGTTTTCTAATAAAATCATTGTAATTTTCTCTTCGAGGTCTTTATGGTTTCTAAGGAGCTCATCAAATTCGTTCTCTCTATCATCCAGAACCTTATTCAACCGATCGTTTTCCTCGAGTAGTAATCTAATCTTGTTATCTAGACCTCCTTTATCTCTCAGTTCCGCTTCTAGTGCGTGGTTACGATCCCTTTGTTGGTCTATCTCTTTAAGTTTCTCATTGATAATCTGGTTCAGTCGTTCGTTTTCTTCAAGGACAATTTGCATTTTTTCAGTTAAATCAGGAATCATACGAAGCTGCTGTTCAAGCTCTTTTATTTTTGCAGCTTGTCCTGCTCCTTCTTTTAGCTTCTCTGACAGTATATTGCTAAGCTCTGCTTGTTCTCTCAGCACCTGGTCATACTTGCTTGGCAGATCTCCCCATTGAGAATATTTCTTTTCGTTTTCAAGTGCTTTTTTCCTGATTTCATCTGCTTCTTTTCTCTCTTCATCAAGCCTCTGTTGGAGTCTGTCTATTTCTCGTTCTTGCCTACCAACTCTAGATTCCAGGTCAGTAGCCGACGCTTGAGCGCGTTCAGCTTGCTTAGCTTTCTCCTTCCAGTAGTCTATCTCTTTTCCTTGCTCTGCAACAACGTTGTTCAATCTCTCGGTTTCGTGAATCAAATAAGGAATTTTGCCTTCTAATTCATTGTATTTGTTATAGAGTACCTCAAGCTCATTGTCTTTGTCATTAATTAAAGCATTCAATCTTTCGATTTCAGCTGCTAGTGCTCCTATCCGCATATTGGCCTCATCAAGATGGCTGGCCCCTCGTTCTAATTGATAAACACGCGAAGTTAGTTGATCCACTTCTTTGTTTTTCTCAGCCAAGCGATTGTTCAACCGTTCAGTCTCAGCTGCCAATACAGCATTTTTTCTTATTAGATCCTGTGTTTGAAGACCGTTCCTTTCATTCTCGAGGCTCCGAGAGCGCCAAGTGTCTATTTCTTTGTTTGCGTCAGCAATAATGCTCGACTGTCGCAGGTTGTCGTCTGCTAAAAGCTTTATGTAGCTCTCAAGTTCAGCAATCTTGTTATCTTTTGCTCGAATCAGGTCTTTGTCTTTCTGGCCTGCAGAGAGAATATTTTGAAGATTTTTGTTTTCCTCGGTGAGAATTCTGGCCCTTTCTTCAAGAAGGGCGAGCCTTTCGGGATCCTCTGAGTGGGATCGGACGCTTCCAGATCTCTTCAACTCTTCATTCTCTCGCTCGAGTTGATATACCACTGAATTTAAGCGTTCGATTTCCTGAGAAAAGGCTAGCAATCGAGTTTGAAAGTGCTTGTCCATGCTCGATGACGTACTCTGCATTGACATTGGTTCCACAAAGGGTTTATTCTTTAGTCACTAATTTAAATAATTTATACAGTTAGAAAGTTTTAACGCTTATAAGATACGATGAAAAAATGGACATCATGAAAACTTATCAGAGCTTAAGCTGTGCTATAGAACCACAACAATTCTACATAAATGAAAATTACTCTTGTGAATGGCTCTGTAATCTTAATTTATCTTTTTATGTATAAATTTATAAATCTCGCAGTTATGACACTCTTGATAGAGATGTTGATGTTATGTGTTTCTTGATTTAAGTGATTTATTGGCAACTTCGCATGATACCTGGCAAAGAGTATCTTAGCTTGACTGCTTCAATCAAATGACTTCATATTTTCAAAAGGGCGCGAATAATCAGTTACAATCTAATCTTCATCGAAAATAAATCATTTAAATTTTCAAATTGGATATCAAGAGTAAATGGTCTTTATTGACACAATCCGCTTTCTTCAGCTAGAAAATCTGCCAGTACTGGCTACTGCGACAGATCTCCGCTCTCAAATCCTCGCGTTCCAACTCCAAAACGGCAAGATATATTTAATTTCAGTCTCTAAAATATACAAATGGGAAGACAATCTCAAAGAATCAATCCTCCGAAAGGAATACACCAATCCGAGAAGTCTTGAATCATCAAGCATACTCGGCAGTTTCACTCCTCATCATTCCATCAGCTCAATGCAGTTTTCCCAGAAATCATTTGTTTACACGCAGATAGCCTCGAATCCAAACCAAAAGAATGTAGTGCCAATCATGAAATCAAAGGACAATCCGAACAAAAAAATCAAAATAACAATTCTCTCTAAAGAGCCTACAAGTGGGCATTCTGCTTCAGTCGAATGTTCTTTTCTTGCTTTAGGGACTCAAGAGGGACTGCTCTATATTATTGCAACAAAGCTTTTCAATCCTGAGAGCTCAAAAGAGCTGCCAGTCGTTATAAAAATGTATCCATCCTTCCAACTTCCCATCAACTCATTGTGCTGGCATGAGGACATTCTAGTCATTGGTTTCTTAGATAACACTGTGAAACTGTATTCTTTGGTTCCAAGCAGCGACTCCTCGAATTATAGCCTCAAGTTTTTGAATATCTTTCAAAATTCGCAGCTGCCTTGGAAAATGGAGGCTCTAACGGATACTTTGGCAATATATAATCGATTCGAATGCAATTTCATTGATTTCACACTGAAAGAAGAAATGAAGATGATAACCTTCAAGTGCTCGCAGCAGGATGTCATTGAAGCCACTCAAACGACTGTTATTAACTCCCAGATCCCAGAAAAAGCCCTAGAATTACAAGAAAACTTAGAGATCAAGAAAGATGACGAGTTTTTCTGGATGCTGATGATGACACGAGCTTCTAGAGTAGGCACTTCTGATGGCAAATATACTGTAATCGTAACAGAAAAAGACGCAACTGTGCCTTCTCAAAAAGAAATTGTGAAAAAACTTGACTTCAATGAGAAAAAGACAAAAAAGAAAAAAGTTGCCCCCAAATCGCGAAGAGAAGAAATCAAAGAGTCTTCGGACCATGATGATGAATCAGAAGACATTGAGCATGATCCTCTCGAAGAGGAAATCGAGCTTCCACCTATTAATATGAGCAAACAGAACCTAAGCATTATTTTAATTGAAGAATTGAATGCTGTTGTGAATTATCCTTTGGAGAATTATGCCCTGGGATGGGGATTTTCTCCTTTCTTATATTTTACAACTGAGTGCTCTGCTCGGATTTCGGAAGCATGCAACTCGAAAAAATTGGATGAGTTTATGAAAAATCAGAAAGAATTAACAAAGTCATACCGTTATGTGATAGTGTTTGTATCGGAGCTGCAAATATGGGAATTTGTCCCGAAGAACGGAGAGCTGAAAAAAGGAAAATCCGAAAGAAAAGAAACTAAACCTGAAGCAACAAAGCTGCTTGTAAAGATTCGAAAGGTCTACAAATCTTATGTCGAATTCTGTTGGATTGATCCTTATCGGCTTCTCCTGTTAGATGATAAAGGTCGAGTTGATTTTTATTCATTCTCGTCGGAGGAAGTTGGCCTTCCTTGCGAGAGTTTTTGAGTTGATGTTACTTTCTGTATGAGTATCAGGCAACAGTTGAATATCTCTGTAATAACGGCACTCACAGCCCTCAATGTGTTATATATGACTCGTGTATTTATAATCTGCCTAAAAAACTACTTAAGGTGTTTCGTGTCTCAAAAACTAACATAGGTTTCAACTAATGCTTAGCAATTGATTCATTGTGATGACGGGAGATTCGTAAAAGATTCACTGTATGTATAACCGCTTTAACAATTCGATCGGTAATGCAAGCACAAATTTTTTCTAATTTTATTTATTTGCTAAATTCTCGGACACAGAAAGAAGCACGGCTACGACCGTTTCATCTGCTTAGTTTCTATTTAGAACTTAGGATCGAATGACAAACCGAGGAATTTTCTCTTGGACATTCCGACCCAGAACTTGAAGCTGGCAGTTCTGCCTTCCTTGTCATAGAGCCTATACATGTGTGTTTAGTTGATGAGTATTAATATTAAGAATTAATTGTATTACATCATGAGGAGTCTCATAACAGTCTCTTCCTTAAGTCCTTTAAGATAAGTTTGATATTGCTCTACATTAACCGGTTAATTGGGTTCCCACATGTGAAAAATATCACCTTTCTCCTTTGGGTCCTTGGTTGGCTCAAAGATACTGTTCATGAAGAAGTTCTTATCATCTGTAGGAGGTAGTAGGTCAATCAATGGCTAAACGAAAAGGAGTTTTACCAGGCTCAGGAACAGATTCCTTAGCGATAGTTAATAGCTTCTTCTTGGCGTTTTCATAGGTTTCTCTGAAAAGAAGTGAGGATGAGAGTACAACGAGAGTGGAGTTACTCTTTTTCAACTACTCTGAGACAATGGTTGATGAAAACGGTGAGATAGACGAGCAATAGATCGGCAGGTCCTATCTTCCTGTCAGAATTTTGGCTGAAAGGTGCTAAATTTACCATTGATCTCGTAATTTTTGAACAAAATGTTGATTCTGTAGAATTTGATTGCTTCATCAACGATATCCTCTTCTTCGCCGTCGCTTCTTTCCAATGGGAATTTCCTGAAAGGGATAACATAGAATCCGCACACCTTCTTTCCGATTTCCAAGTTGTTTAGCTCAGAGTGATAGGCCTTGAGAGGGTAAGAATAGGCATGAACTCATTTCTTACCATCATTTTCTTGAGAAGATCTGGCTTTCCTTATTTTATATTTTTTATCAAGCAGGAATATTTATAATTAGATACAGGATCCTCCGATGATTCAAGCAGGAAACTGGGAGCTCACATGTTCTTTAGGAAATAATGATGAAAATTCATTTGTTCAAGAGAGTTTTGAAAGTAAGGCTGGCCCAATAAAGTGAAAACTCGATGGTTTTCAACAAGACGTGCCAATGGGTGATCTTCAATTTTCAATTGGCATCTGTTAATTTGCTAAAACACACGGAAATGGTGTTTATTTGCGATAATGAATCGTACAATACAAATATAAGAGTCCGTGAAGATTTTCTCATTTTTTTGGTTGATGATGAGGTCAAATTTCATATGAATATATCTCTTTTTCATTTGTTAATAGTGTAGCAATTCTTTTGTGATCCAAATTTAGCTGGGTTTTGTAGAATTAACACGGAATTTTATATACCTCTTTTTCTTTTCCATGTCATTTAATTATTCTTTTCTTTCCAAGCCCTCATATAAATATTATTCATTGAAATAAATGTTTGGAAAAAATATTGAGAATTCTATACTTCTTCTGAAGTCTGCCACTTGCGAACGTTTGAAACACTCTAATTCCTTTCCATTCCAACAATAATTCAATTTTTGTTAATTTAGTAAAATCAGATGATAACACAATTATTTAAGATCAAAATGGGATTTGCACTCAAAGGAATGTAACATAAAAATATAAACTGGACTGATGCATTCAAAAAACAATCAAAAGCAAGATTGAATGCAAATCGAAATCTCATAATCAAGATCACCAGAATGCTATCTTTCCTGATCATTCTCATTACTTTAAAAAACTAATTTCAGATCTCTTTAATTATCAAATGTTTGCATAGCTTGGGCCATCTGTTCCTTCCCGGGACTTCTATTTTTTCTTTTTCCGCAGCAATATGATCCGACAAATATCCAGATGATGGCGCTAATTATAGAGAAAGCAGTGAGTGTCAGTCCGCTATAGAAATAGGCTTTATTGGTGATCTCTGGACACAACGCGCCATCTATAGATTCAGACCCGTCTGCTGGAGCACATCCGCACAAAGTTAATACACTACCAAAGATCCCAATTACCACCAGCAGCAGTCCTGTGCCTGTCTCTAAAAGATAAGTTTTCAGCCGTTCATCAACTGTGAGCACTGTGCTCGACATTTAATCCGATGAAAACGCTTAGAGCTCAATATCTTTCCAAAGTTTTAGCTTTTTATAATTTAGCCGTTCATCAATCCTCCAATTGAGCGTTTCTTGTTTTCAACCAATTTTGTACAGAAGACAACAAATTTACGCAATTGCAAATCATTTACTTTGGCTTCCTTAAGAAAGCAATGAAAAAGCGGTTCATCTTGACACTGGTCGAGAATTTATTTCATTTAACACGGAAAGAAAATAGGAAAACTCGGTTTTAACTATTCAAGCACGGGTGTTGCTTATCCACTTTAATGTAATGATTAACGTTCAAAAGAGAAGCAGAGTCTCAAAGGTAATGTCTGTCATAATTCAATACAACAGGTTTTTATTGAGGAGGGAGTCATTATTGAAGAATTGCGAAACGGCTACACCCGCTAAAATAAATAATTTTTAAAATTCAGAAGACTATCAAGTCTTCTGAATGTGGTTTGCTCTGTAAAATCCTCCTATCGAATAGATCATACATCTTTCAGTGGTTAAGGGATTGCTCGGATAATATCTATCATTCTTACTATTGATGCATGAACAATACCAAATTATCATAATAAGACCCTTTCTTCACCAGCAGATAAACCGATAAACATCTTCCATAAGGATTGAATTTTATAACGAATGCTAATAAATAAGAACGAACACCTGCGTTGATTGAGCTTATGCACTTCTGTTTTACACACCCATTCTCTTCATCGCTTAATTTGCTAAGAGAAAAAAGATGCATCAGAAGTGATATGTACCATGATCAAGAAATCATACGAAGAAAACATATGTATAAGAATAATTATACGCACTAACTAAAGATTCTACTTATACAACATAATCTGAAAAAAAAAAACACTGATAACTAACTAAAAGCCCCCTCCATACTTAATGCTGGTCCTTTAACGTGAACATCTGAGGATCGAATCTCACAGTCTTCGCTGTATTTTTGCTTCTCGGTGTCTTTCTTTCACTCGAGAGTAACCGGAGCTTTGACGATGATCGACTTTGAGGAGTTTCTGCATTTCTAATGGTGTTGCAAAACGCAGTTACCATTTGTTTCTTCTCAATGTCGTCAAGGATAGGAATCACATCATAGTGAGTTTCTTGGAAACGTTTCCACAAGCGCAGCTCAGTTTGTTTACTGTTACTTATATTTCGAGCCCTTCGATACTTGATAGTTACCAGAAGAATCAAATATATTGCCAACGAACCGACTAATAAGAGTATTGCGTTTTTGTAGAAGTTTGCATCGCTCATAGAGTACAACATCTTCTTGCCTCCCGCCCTGAATTTTATTTTAAAGTCGTTTATTAAAAATTTGTCCTGAATTGGTATTTTATTAAGCCTCAATTTTCTTTCTCAACGCATAACTCTTTACGAGGCGACTGGATATCAAGCAAAACTCGTTGATTCTGAAATAAATCAGTTGGTTGTAGATTTGCAAGCATTTAACTGTCCCATGAGCTGCTCTTATGGATCCAATGAATGTGAGTCCACTGAATGATTCCAACCGTTAATGATCCAACAACTGATTTTTGTGCAAAATCTAACAAATGCGAGAAAAACTCAAAGAGAAGTGTTATCACAAGCAACTAGAATATGTTGGGCTTTCGTTGTTGAATTCATGTCACTTTTCCATATTAAATTTTCCTATAGCGAGTTTTCGGTTCATTGCCTCTAATTTGAACTGAATACTAATACTCCTGAAAACTTGAGGGCAAGAATACGAATGAGCGATTCTTGCCTGCAAATACTGAAAGAAGATTTACATTAAGCTACCGAGTGATCAGCCAGTAGATATTTATTACTTTGATACGTTTTTATGAATCTATCATATAAATCACATAAGTGTCTGTTTTTGCTGATTAAACTAAGTATGTAGATATATATATTTAAATGCAATTCACATCTTTCGTGCAAAGTAAAAGATTTCTCTTTCAATTAAGCTCTACCAACTCACTTTAAGGACTGTAGCACTCACTTTTAGCTGTTCTTCGGAATTTATTACTCTTTTCATCGGTTTGAAACGCTGATCTTCTCCTTTCTCTTTGCTCACTGACAGCCATAGTCCATAGTCTTCATAAATCACCGATTTCCAAGTCATCATGTCTGTATTGGTCACCTGGATAGTAACATCTTTGACACACCAAGTTCTCAGCTTCGGGTCCCATTTAAACGCTGCGCAACTGCGACAGCAGGTCAAATCAATGGCAATATGACACAGCGGATGAAACCCGAGATAGAACTCCTTCAAGCCCTCAATCTCCTCAGAATGAACCAACAAATGTTCTTCAATCGGCTCCATAATTCCACAGGGATCGCCTTGAACGATCTTAATTTTCATGCATGGACTCTCAGATATCTTTGACACATCGAAGATTTCTAACGAGTGCATCACCGTTCGCCCTATCAACGGATTACTCAATGCATCTTGCAGCTGAAGCTTAAAATTCTTCAAATCTATCTCAGGCTCCCATTTTCCTTTTGCTAATAGAGCTTTTTTGATAAATTCGGTCACAGTGGGAAACGTATTCTCGATAACAAACCCCATCCGAGGGCCACAAAGGTAAAAGTCGCCTTGAGAAGTTTCTCTCCAATTTGCGCGGACTCGTATATAAGTTCCATTGATACTTCCAAGGTCTTCAATAAAGATCGTCTTGGGTAGTTTAATAAAGTCATAGATAAGGCGAATCAAATGACGAGGCAACACTCGAGCTGAGGAAACTCGCCCGAGTCGCTTATGACTTGCCATGAGAAATGTGAGGAATTCTGGAGGGATTACTCGTTTCACGAAAAGTCCATGCTTATAGATTATTCTGCAGTGAGTACGGCTAATCGCAGAATCTTGAGCATTGAGCATGATGTCATTCGGACGGTTTCCAGCATCGTTGATTTGCTGCCTGCCGATCGTAATATCCCCGTCTGGCTTCGAGCGAAGTGAGCCAACCATCCCGCGAGGAGTGATAAGAAATTTAGTTGTAACTCCAAAGAGAGATGCATGCGAGCGAATTATCTCGAGAGTAATGACGGGCTCTCTGAGATCAGCGAATTTTACGGTGGGATTGATCTCGGAAGGCAGAAATGCATCGAAGTCGTCAGGATTTAAAGACTCTTCATGGACCATTTCTTGGTCTCTTAATTGTCTGCGTATTGGTTCGAGTCGGAGGAAGTCAGAAGAGAATCGCTGTAATTCTGGGAACCTCAAATTGAGAGGGAACTCGCTTTGTGGGTCGAGTGACCCTCGACCGAGCAAGTAATAAGGTGTAGGTTCAGCAGAAAGGGAATCAAATAATTCTATGCTTTGGGATGAATCGAAGGGAGAGCTATTCATAGGAAAGCAGATGCTATTTTGATTAATAAATGAGACATAGTGAATTTCAATGGTTTAAATGGCAGAGTTTGACTTTTGAACTGAAAAATTTCATTTTTTACTCGAAAAGAGTGAAAAGAGGGAACTAGCTTAGAGTTCAAACTTTAAGAATTAATACCACTAATAATCAATTCTTCCAAATATGCCGGTTTCTCAAAGGCAACCGTGGCTCAAAAGTAGCTACTTTAACATACTGATAGGTCGTCTTCTTATTTTGCAGACAATCCTAAAAGATTTAAAAAACTGATTCTGGGTTCTTTGTTGGGCTTTATCGACTTTGCTTTTTAGGAGACTAATTTATGTCATCCTATTAGCTTCTCTTCTACTACGAGAATGACTGTCCTAGCTATTTGATTTCAAGATGTAAAGGATACCGCCAAACATTGTTATTTAGCTTTTCTGAGATTTCTGGAGATTTTACCACCTAGTTCGTTACCTTAAGCCGTAGTCTTGTTGAATTAGTGCGACTGATTCAGCAACGTTAGCTGGACTCCTATTATTCCCAAGTCTTGCTGAGATTCTGCTCTGCAAATGATCCCATTGAATTTGGCATATTTGTAGCCGTGACCATACTGTTCAAAAAAGATTCTTGTTGAATTAAATGGATCATTTCAAGATTCGCGATGCCTACAGCCCTACTATAAGAGGTTGAGAAAATTCAACGCATAGAAGCCTCTTTCTGAATTTTCAATTTACTGGTTATCGTCTGAAAAAGAAATTCGAATTAACACTGATATCGAAATTTAATCTATTCCATAACTATAAAGCCAGCTAGACGTGTTTCCTACTCTCTGTTTTCAACATTTTTGTGTCAATCATGAGTCTTGCAGAAGCCAATATGAATGAAAAAATAATCTTGAACACGATGAGGACATTTACCAATGATTACTAAGTTTTGTATATTCTTTTGAAAAAAAGTCATTGCAATCAGACTTTAAGCATTAGTAATGAAGTAAGCATCGCATCAATTTTCTTTTGACTCGCAACTGTATGAGGTGGAGCAAAGAAATTTTCAGAGAAGTCCAATGCCTTTTCTGAGAAGTTCTTGAAATTTACAGACTTACAATATGAAAAATAGATCATCACGATGCAATATTCACCTAGTCACATCTCACTATAGTCTGTACAACATGGCTTGATTGTTACCTCACGGCAGCCTAGTCTTATATTCTACATCTATTGAAATCAAATTACTTTATTAAGCAACAAGATGACAAATATGATAGGAAATAGACTTGCTACAACGGTACACAAAGAGAAAAGCAGTATAGCAAACCCACTACCGAGTCCATTGCTCAACAAATTTTTGAATGAAATAAGCCATTATACTGTTTGCGGATGCCTAGTATTCACGAAGCGGCCGCATTGATGAGGACAGCTCTAAAATGGAACAACGTTTGCCATAGCACAACAATCATCGTCCCATTTAGTCGACCTTTGGAACTCATGGATTATATACCCATGAAAAGGTTCTTTCGTAAAAAGGCGCTAAAAGGCGCCTAATAAAATTTAGATTAAGTAGATTGCACCCCCGAAATAAATTAAAATTGCTCTCGACAGATAAATTAAAAACCCCCGCTTACTGATTTCAGATTGCCGATCACCAAAAAAGATCTCTCAAGCATTATAAAGCAGACATTGAGGTAACTTTGAACTGAGCTGTCCTTATTTTCAGTGATTTCCAATGCTATATCTAGCCAATTCAGCGAATTCTTTGATTGGACTACTAAATAAATTTATTGCGGGATCTCGTATTCGGTGATTCCTATAATAAAATAATTCTTAAAAGGTTCGTATTTATTCGTGAATTAATTATCTGAAAACTTGAATTTCAGGAATCACATTATTAGAACTGTCCTATAAAAACTCGAAGCCCTTTTTATAGGATAATCTTAATTTTGAAAGTTAAGAAAAAAATAATTTCAAAAGCCACTCTTTCGTAGCAATAGCAAATGATTGCTTGCACTGAGAGGGGTAATGAATGGAATGAGTATTTGAATGGATTCGCATGTCAGAGGGGGCTGATGTCGAATAGATATCAGCAGCTCCTTGTCTTTTCCAAAAAGTACTCTCGTCATCTGTTACCACTTCAGATGCAAATTGATTATTTGCATGGATTCTATTGCCTTCATGCGAGTCTCCGTTCCTTCTCATAAAATTCGAATTGCTTGAGATGAAAAGTAAATGGTATCTCTCAGTTGAAATCCTAAGATCCGAGCAAGTGAATATTCTAGAAATTTCTGAGTTATTCGCCATACTTCATTAGTTTACTTGTTGCTGGCTACTTGTCTGAAATTTACCTAACTTCACAGTCTTAATATATTTGGAGCCTGATCAAGACATAGAAATAAAAGCAAATATGGAAGTTGTAAATATTATTAATAATGTTGCCTCATTGCTCCGGAACTCTAATCTCAGTGCCTGCATGATTCCATGCATTCTTCATTTATCACAGCAAAGAAATTCAAATCTCCTGCAGCACCATTTCATGCTTTGCTGAAACTCAGAAGTTCTCCATTTCAATAAAGTTTGCAGCTGAAAAATCAAAGATTCCAAATAATCATCCACTCACAAAAGTAGTTCAAGTCGATCAAGGTTTTGCTTCTCTTCAAGAACCCATGAGATCCTATGATTTCTTCTAAAATCTGGAGCAATGGATGATTTGAAAATTGAACATGACAGTCATTAACTCGAGTGACCCCCTTTATAAATTGATTAAAACTAGTTGGCATTCTTTCACTCAGGCACTTTTTAGTTTCTTCAGCAGAGACATTCTCTTCCAAAAACATGATCATTCCTAACTGAATCTCACGTTTTCCCTTCTTTTATAAGAAAAATCGAATAGATTTGACGAGTAGTCATTGATTAGGTGTTGGAATTATCCCATCGTCAAGATGAATTGTTCAAACTGATTTAATATTCATTACCGACTCTATTCTGCTCGTGCGGATGTATTAAAAGAGATGCCTTTTACGGCTGGTTGACTAGAATCACTCGAAGTGTGTGCCGACTCACTGATATGTTATGAGCATTTTGGGCTAATTTTTCTATGATATAATCCCTTCTAGATAGAATTTCTTCCCAAACAAATCAAAAAAAAATAAAATTGAAGAGCCGTATTCCAAATCAGCATTGGGTTAGTTAGCGCGCCGTATTTAAAATAAGAGTTTTAATTTCGAGGCGTAGAACGTTTTCAAAAAATTCGATTAGTTTGATCCAATTAAAGAAGTTTCTGACAGCAATATCAAACTAATTTAAATATTGCACCTAACTGTTCAGGACACATTCCTGTCTTCGGTTATTGGTAATAAGCCCCACTTCCCAAATACGACTCTTGAGAACGAGATCCCATCAAAAGTAAACAAATAATTTAACTGACACTTCAGATATTCGCATGTGTACCAATGATCTTGGCTTGGCTAAAAGTAACCGAGATCTCATCGACTAGAGAACCTCTGCGGATGAGGAATAGGAATTCATAGAAAAAATTCTAATGAGTTATTTGAAGCTTCTCGTAGACTATCAAAATCCCTTTTTTTAATGATTTCAGTTCCATGCTATGGCATCAAAAACGTATTTGATTTTCGGTCAGTTCAATTGAAGGCTTTCCAATTGTTTTTCGAACACACTTTGATCCGTGTTCCTAATTTTTTAATTCTTTCGATTTCGAGGATCACTTAGAATCAAAATTTTATGGTCTTGATTGAATCTTTTGATTTGAATCTTACCTAATTATTTTTTTTAGATCTGGAAATTATGGGTTTGCGCATTTCCTTAGCAAGAGTTCAATTTCCACGATTTTATATCAGTTTAATTGTCAAAACCCACCTGCAAATCGTCCTTTCATGAAATGAACCATTCAAGTAAGTGCCTTTTCTCCTCCTCAGCTCTTTACACTTACCCAGAGGCGCCATTTTTGACTTTGTTTTCATCTTCCGTGCTCTCCACATGAACTCTCTCTAAATCTAACAATTGCTTCAATTCCGGTTTATAGGTGTGTCCTCAAATAATTTCGATCAAAACCTAGATGGATTTGAAGAGATTGCATTGAAGGAGCCCTGGCGTCCAGCGGATTCCGAAGATCAAGCAATAATTTTTAATATCCTCTACAGAGTGGTCAATGGGAAAAATTTGTCATCTTCTACGTATCGTAAAAAAGCTCTAGTATACGCAGATGGTGAGAATCTGATAATTAGGCTCTGAAGGACAAATCGCATTGCCTCTTGAAGACCCAGAGATCGATTATAAAATAGAGGAGTTTTTCGAGCGTACAGCTTTAGAAGTGATTGAAGAACTTCTTGGAAGCAAGGAATTTTTCGATCTACTCAAAGAACTGTTAATTGCGAAATACCCAGGAATTTATGCAGTTCAGGCTGACTCAAAATCCATGCTGAGGTAGAAAAAGCTGCTTTTCATTTTGTTTCTCCTTTGCATTCACCATGGTAGACTGCCCTATCGCTATGGTTGCTTAGTCCTTCCTTCTTGACTTTTGATCATCAAAGACTTTCTCTAATCAGAAATTTGTTTCGGTTAGTGCGATCTTGAATCTCGACAAGAATGGACATCTTCAGAAAAAGTCCCATGGAGAAGCGTATGTAATTCCTCCTGAGGCAAAGCAAAAATTGCTTCTGAATATAAAAGACCTCCACAATACCTTTTCATCATCCTATGACTGGGTTATTGAGCAAGAGAAACAGCTGGGTCAACTTTCGCATCAGATCATGGAGAAACTCCAGTATCATCAAATGGTAATGATCGTTGCTTCCTCTCTTCCTTTTCAAAACAAATGGAAGAGTCTTCAATTTTTTTAAATATCTTTTCTTATTACTTTTTTGTTATTGAGCTCATCAATTGTTCGATTGTAGAATGAAAATGACTCGGGAGACGTCGACGTCGGTTGTGATGGACAGACTGGTAATGAGTTTTTTTTGTTTTTTCAACACTGAACCAATTTATAAGATATGCTAAATGATGCAAAACCCAATAAAAAAAAGACTTCTAGATCCAGAAACGGAATCGACCGATCTACCAATGGGAATGGTAGTAATGGCACCACAGCAGCGTCAAATAACAGTAATGATAACAATGGGAGTAACAGTGGAATCGGAAGTAGAGAAAACCACAATAACCTGTCGGATTCGTCTGATGACTCGTCGGACAAAATGAGAAAGAAAATCCATCAGAGCGAATCCAAACCGAAAATAAAGCCGAAGATGAAATTGCCACGAAAAACAACAGATCTTCTCCAAAACTGGCTTCTAAATCACCTCGATCACCCGTATCCATCTAAAGAAGAAAAGGAGAAACTGTGCAATGAGACTGGACTCAACAAGAAACAACTGTTGAATTGGTTTACTAACACTCGAAAGGTATTTTACTTTATATACTGCAAATATTCACCGTGTCTAGCGCTTTCTTGAGCCATTGAGAAAGAGGAATGCTCAAAACCTGAGCAATGAGAATAAAATTTTAACGAAAAAATACAAGGAGAAAAATGAAAGAGACATTAAAAAACATGCTCCTCCCATCGAGCTAAGTAATGAAAAGCAAAATCCAGAAGCTGATCAGGATCAAGATAGCTCAGAGAGCAGCGAATCGCTTGATTCTGACGATCTCCTTGAAGACTTTTCGCAGGATTTTCAACCAGATTCACAAAATCGTCCATCCAACACGCAGCCAGCCAATCCAGAATTTATTGCCGACTCATCACAGCCACAATTCAATGAAATTCAGCCAATAAATCACTATCATCCTCAACCTGTGATAGTTCAGGCTCCTACTCATATTCCTCAAATGCTACCAGTGGCACAGCCGATATACATCATCTCTTCACCGTATCCCAACACCTTCATTCAACCAACTCCTATGGGACAACCGTACATTATTCAGCCGACTCAAATCAACAACCAAATTCCTTGGCAAACTATTAATCAACCTTATCCAGTCAATTTCGCTAATAGTATGCCCGCAGGCGACCCAAGGATGCCTCAGCCAATCAGTGGCGCTACTAGCATTACTCCAACAGAAAATGCTTATTTTCAACCTTACCAGCCTATTGTTGGGATAAATTATATTCCTAGGAGCGGCCCAGTATACATTCCCGCACCTCAGGGGATGGTTTATCAAGGATATGATGGTGCTCCAGGTCCTTATATAGCATATCCCCAGAACTATTCTACAAGTTTCAACACTATTCAAAATAACGTATATAACAATATCAACAATTTCCGACCCATGGGACTGCTCGCACCTAATGACTTCCAAAATCCGCAACCTGCTGAACCACAGGCTCTTCAAAATGTGTCCAACATGCAGGAAGAAGTTATTATTGAAGGACAAAACAGACTAGAAAAAAGAATTGATCTAATTCCAGATGATGAATCAGTCAAAGAACCTTGGGATAGCTGTGTTGGAGGGACTGCTGAAGAAAACCCCAACACACAAACTAATGAGATTGCCTACGAAAACATCGACGTGCAGGAAAAAGCAAAAAATAAATTACGACGACCATCAATCGATGAATCAGTTTATTCAGCCGGTGAAAGGAAAATTCTGCACAGAGAAGAAGGAGAGAAGCCTTGAAAGCCATAGCACGTGACGAATCTAGCTGAGCAAGATAAATTTTTTTCAAATTTGCGCTCGCTTGTAGTTATTTAAAATAAATGGAGTTGTATCAACCAATACATCATATTTTCAATTTAGGTTTTTGTCTCAATCTCTGCCGTGGTTTTTAATTCATTTTGAGTGATTGATTGTTCAGAATAATGTATTATAAAATGGTCTCATATGCTTTTTTAGAACTTATGAATTGAATTTATAGTCTATTCTCCTTCCGGCTCGTATGTATCAGTATATCTCTATTTCTTATGAAATGGAAAATTTTTTCCCTTTCTCCTTAATATATGATTTAAAATGGTCGCTGGGAAGTCCTAGGTCTCGCGTAGCCTGCTGAAACGTCAGATTTCCAAGGATCGGTCTTCGGAGTGTTATGTCTCCAACAGTTGTTCATCATTGTTTCAAAATAGTTATCATCGTCAATGGACATACTGATATTGTTATAGTATTCCATAAATTCTTCCAATGTGACTCTTTTGTCACGTCCTTTCGAATCATTCGTCTATTAGCAATTAAATACATGAATTAGGTAGAGAATCAAGGGTATATTCACCTGAAGCGCATGGTGAACTTCGAATGAGCCTAAAAATGTTAAAAACACCTCTTCTTCGGTCTTTCGGTTTAATTTCACGTCTGGATGTGCTCTTGCATTAAATAGATCTATGTAAAAATGGTTAGGGCTGTTGTTCATAAGGCGTGGTGGTACTCCTGATATCATCAATAGAGATAAACCCATCTCCATTCACATCAAGCCTTGCAAAGATCTTTTTCACGACATTTTGTCTAAATTCATTCATTTCTCCGAGCACAGCCCTCATGAATTCCTCATAATTGATTGACCCGTCCTGATTGGTATCAAAGTAAGCAAAAAGCGGTGGAATGTCCTCTTGGTTGATATCGATTTTAAAATCGTTCATCGCTTTCAAAAATTCGTCGTATGAAAGGGACTTGGAGTCGTCATTATCGATAATTCTGAATACTCTTTGTAATCCAACAATACCTTTCGCTCCACGGTGTTTTAGCTTCGCGCGAAGACCGTTTAAGATGTTTTTGATCCGCTGCTCGTTGACTTGCTGATTAGAAACAGTAGCTTTTTTGCCGGCGAAACCGTCGGTAATGGATGACCGTACGCTTGATCGCACGCTTGCTGTTCTATTGGAGAGATTGATGTCTAATTACAAATCAACAAAGAAAAATACTCAGATTGTCTTCCTTTCACATTGGCTGTCTCAGTTCCAAAAGGAGCCGCTTCAGTAACGCCTTTGCCTGAGAGCAGTCCACGATGAAAATCTTGCAAATATCCAACCTTTGGATCATAGTCTGGCCTATCAGCTACGTAACAAATAGGGTTAGTCTCACCAAAAATAAATTTGATTTTACATTTTCCTGCTCTTTTATTGGCAATGTTGCTGTCAATGACTATATCGAAGACACCGATAAGTAGATGTTCGAAATATTTGTCGTCATCTATTCCAGCGCTCAGATAGTTAAAGTAGTCAAAGAAATCCTCTTTTGTCACCTCTTTCATAGAGACAAATCGCTAGGATATCTCGATCAGACACGTCGACAAAATATATATTATTACAATTTGCTGATGGGTCTCGAGAGTGTCAATGAACTCTTCAAGTACGGCATCTTCGTCCTTCTTGCCAGATTTCACATCCGGGTGGTTTCTGCAATGGACGAAGTAGGTTTTCAACACGGTCATTTCGATGCTTCCTTCTTGGTCTTTATCGACTTTTCTCCAAGCCGCTCCAACCATTCGAGCCCGATCATCGCTCATTTCTCCAACAACTGCGTCCATGAACTTCTCGATGTTAATTGTCCCTTCGTTGTTTTTGTCATATACAGCGAACAGATAATGTGCGTCTTGCTCTGTGATATCAACTTTAAAGTCCTTCAATAGCTTCAAGAACTCCTTTGTCGTGATCAATTCATCTCCATTCGTGTCATAGCTCTGTAGCTGCCGGTGGAAGTTGAAGAACCCTCGTGGTCCACGCAATGCTAATCTGCTTCTGAAGCGATTTATCAGGAGAGCCACATGCTTGTCAACGGAAATTTCCTCCTTTTCTTTGATTGGTGGGCCTTGTTTATTGTCTTTCACCAACTTGCTCCTTATATTATATTGAACGTCGTCCCTAGGAGCGGTAATTTTATTCAATCTCCACACTCCAGTGAGGAGGTTTGTAAAGTATTTATCATCATCGATAGTGGCGCTAACGAATGAATAGTACTCTGAAAACTCCTCAAGGCTCACGATTTGGTTGGTGATGCCTTTTAGCTCGAGGTATTCTTCGAGGGAATCTACGAAATCGGCAAGCACCTGCCCTTCTCTGCGGCGACCAGCGAGTACTTCAGGATGTTGGCTGACATCATATAATCCTTTGACCTCAGTTAGATCAAGATATCCGATATTTTTTCGGTCGAGGTGTTTAAAAGTCTTCTCAATGAGACTTCTTCGCATGACAGGAAGCTGTCCTTTCACTATCTCCACAAATTCCACGTAATTGATAACGCCATCGTTATTTCTGTCGAAAGCCATAAACAGATCAGCAATCTCTTCGTTTGAAACTTCCAGTCGAAGATTAGACAAGCATTTTGAGAACTCTTTGATATCTAAAACCCCATTGCCATTTTCATCAGCGTTCTAAGGTAGAAGATATTATTATTCTAGATCAACACTTATAGTGAAATTGGTACTCGAAAGATTCTCGCAAGACCAAACAAGCCAAACGGGCCACGATTGGCTAATTTTCCACGAATTTTGCTGATTATTTCAGGAACACTTGAATTATCATGAGATTAGTCGGGTCAAATGAGAAATCTTTACCTTCTATTGTTTGGGTTCCTTCTGATGGCTTTGGTTGGTGAATTTTTCCTTCAGGACACATTGAGTAAAACCTTGAAATGCAAAAAAGCTTACTTCGTAAATCCAGATTCGTTATTGAAGAAAATCGATGCGAATTCCTTGTAATCTAGCTCACCACTTCCGTCTAAATCGTAGAAACTAAAAATCTCTCGAATTTCCTAAGAAAAAAGGAGTGAAGAACTGCTTAATTAATGAAGAAGAGGTACTTCTGGTTCGAAGGAGCTGACTCCGATTTTATTGAGAGCTTTAGCAAATTCATCTCGAGTTACTCTTCCTTTATTGTTGAGATCAAAGAATTTGAAGTTTCTAAGTAAAACAGCGTCTTCAGGGATTTTTGGAGATGCTTTTTGAGTAAGTTTTGTTCGTAGTTCTCTTTCAAAAGCGTTTCTGAGATCTTCCATGTTTGAAAGGCGGTTAGATTTGTTTTAAACAAGAATAAAATTTGAAATCTCAAAGAATCAAAATCTAATACTTCATTCTAATCAAGAATTAAGAACCTATCAGAGGGTAATAGTGTTATTATTTAGTAGTCAATCCTATTCTTCTGGGATAGACAGCATTGGGAGGATTGTGAAGGCACCTAGGACATTGCTTAAAGCTACATTCACGCCCAAGGACTTGACGACAATGGTGTAATTTGAATCTATCGGGGGTAGGAAGTACTTGAATAATATTGTAATATATGTTAGACCAAATCGAAACATTGGCAGCTTCATCTTAATCTCAACAGTGAGGGTAAAATGCATGCAAGAGAGTATTTTGGAAGTTTTTCTCTCAGATATATTTTTTTGAATTTCCAATAAGGAGAGAAACATTTCTCGAGCTATAGAACTAAATTCTGTATGTGCTCAATTTTTTTCTACTTATTTGCATTAAAATATGTTGATAGCATATCTTGAAAACATTCACGGAATTAGCAGTTATCAATGTTCCTGGCTCTTTTGAATCATTATCTTATTCTGTGTAAATGTGCTGAGTTTTTTTTTGGCTTCGTTTCAAATTAAAAACCTGCTTTTGCTGCTTTTGAGATTACCAATATTATCAAGTCAAAATGAAATTTATACCGTTTTCTGGGAGCAAATTATTTTGTCGTAATCAAGTTGCGCTTTTGGATCTTTATTAATATGACTCTTCCAAGTTGGAAAGTTTTACAGCTGAGAATTGCATATTTTTCTTCTTCTATTTTCTTTAAGATAAACCCTCATAATTATCAAATTCTCGCATTAGGATATTAATTTAACAAACCATTTAAAATTGCTTCAGACGGACATGAATAAAAAAGGCTTTAATACCCCTTTACTGATGAACTGCTAATTCAAATAGGAGGTCTAAAATAGATAAAACGAGGAAATTTCCTGGACTTCACAGGAAGGGAATAACTTTTTGACGACTTTTTGTGCTGCTATTATTATTGGAAAGTTCTGAGTAGGCGTTTTGATTATTATAAATCTATTTTAGCTCATCCATGAAATCTAAGTTCAGTCTCCTGTATTTTCCATTGATAACTATGACCAGCTAACCAAAATAAGATTTTTCACAATCCATTCTTTCAATTCTGGAAATCAGCTCGAATAATAAGAAGAGCCTTCCTAATACCAATGTTCTGCAGAGAGAGGCGCTTTTTGTGCGATAGCTCCATAGCTAGAGCAATGGACTAGAATGCCCTTCGTCATTAACTTTCAGCGTTTCTCAGCGTTTAGCGCAAATCATCTCCCAGCAACGCAATAGCGTTTTAAGAAATTAAATATAAACGCAATAAAGCTCAGATTCTGCTTAACTACCGGAATTTCAATTTATTTAAGTTTATTGCACTGAATCAAACAGGCTCGTAACGTACTTAATTTACACAGAGAATTCGAGCTTCCGATTGGTTGAGGCAAAGGAACCAAACTCTTTGTTCTCCTGCAAATTAGAAAGGAGAGGCATCTAAAAGCTAGCAATGCCAAAACAAGCACAATCGAACAAAACAATTGGTCATGCATAGGCGAATTCCTTCTAGTTTGAGATTGTCAAATAGAATTTAAAACTTCGAAATAAACCAAATAACGGTAATAAGCTATCTCGCTGGCTGATATTTATTAAGACTAGTCAACTCAATTATAGCGCACTGAATTGGATAAGACTTTAACTCATCTTCCTTGTGCTTTATAGGAGGGGTTTTGAGTTTCTGTGTTTTATCCAAGAAATTCAGGTTTTTTTTTTTCAAAAGGTAGCAGATAGATGGATATTAACATACATGTATATTGTTCACTATAAAATTGAATGAATTCATAGAAAAAAGCAACTTTCTATGGTTCATTATTATAGTTTAGACTGATTAAATCATTACATAGACCCCAAAAAATAAATATAACAAGATTCAGCAAGAAATCGCTCATTCCTATTCCTTTAAAATATCGTTAATTTCTTTTGAGATCTCATTTATATCCTCAATTGTCTTCGTAAATAAACCTTTCAGCTTAGAAATCCCTGCCCGAATAATTTCTAAGCCTCTGGCCTTCACATTACTCGGAATCTGCTGAGAGTCTCTTTGATATAGCCCTCTGATAGTTTCTCTTAGCAAATGAATCCAAGAGCTCGGTAGATTGTTATTGTAAATCATATATTCGAGCTCGTGAAGTTTATCCTCTATTTTTTGAATACTTTGATTGTCTGAAGACGTTTCTTTTGAAGAATTCGAAAATGCCAATCTTTTCTGTTGATTTAATAAATAATCCTTTAGCGTAGAATTTAAAACATTTTCGAAATCCAACAGGTTCAACGTGGCAGCTCCAACCTGTTGCTGTTGCTGCTGCTCTTGGTTCATTGCGGCTGCTTTGAGACCTCGAATGCTAGGTATCATTTGAAGGAGGTTCCCTTGAGCAAAAGGCTGACTAGTCCTGAGGAAATCAGCATTTCCCATGAGCGGATTTGGGATTCTTTCTAATGAGTTCTCTTTTGAGAAACAGAGGCTTCGTTCAGCTTTCTCGGAGAAATTGTCCTCCGTGAACTTTTTCGAATCGATTTGTGTTAAAACTAATTTAGATTGGTTTGATTGTTCTGTTTCTTGCTGCTTCTGAGAGCCCTCGCTTGATTCTTCATTGACGGTTGACCCTCCTTTCCCAGTTGAGGTGTTCAGGAATGATTTAAATTTTGAATAAAATCGATTTTTCACCATCGTTTCGGTTCTTCCGTCCATCAGTCTCGCAATTTCACACCATCGGTGTCCTTTCTGTGAATACAGCTCTAAGAGCTGTTGGTCCTCCTGCTCAGTCCACTTTTCGTTCTTGATTTGAGGACTAAGTTTATTCAAATAGCGGTCTCTAATTTGCTTTCCAGTTCGATCATTTCCCATCATCTTCGAAATCAGAGCCCAATTTTGCCCAACTTGTTGAATGAGCTTCAAAAGCAGCTGGTCCTCTTGCTCGCTCCACATTCTTCGCCCGTGGGCTGGCGTTTTACTCTTTATCTTCTCCAATTTCGAGAGTTTTTCTGAAGTTGAGCTCGAAACTCTTGGAACGGTGTCCAATTGAGCTCGACTTGAGTCAGAAGAATCTTTATTCTGAATTTTCTGGGTGATTTGTTCAAACTCTTCTTTGACGTTAAGACTTGGGTTGGTTGTATTGGAGGTCATGGGCAGATTTAATGCCATCATGTTGCGCAGCAACAATTCACTATGAGCAGCAGCGGCGAAACTTGGAAGAAGGTTAGGCTCGCTGGTAGCTTTTGGATAGAATTGATTCATGAAGAGGATCTCTTGTAAAAGATCTCGCTGGTTTTGATGCAATGGCAGTGGAGATGGCGTGTCGGAGCTCAGCAATTGGCTATTGGTCGCTTTTGTGACCTGCGGTCGCGAAAATAAGCTGGTTGTTTTCATTTTTTTCTCGAGCAGAACTATTTGCGTTTAGCGTTAACAAACTGATTTATAAAAGTTTGCCTTCAGAAGTGAAAAGCACTTTACGGATATTAATTGTTTAAAATTTTCTCAAAATTGAATTTGACTAACTCATTCAATTCGGTTTCGAAAGGGTACTTCGGATTAATTTGTTCGAATAATTAAATTTTTGGGAGTTAAATACCTCTAAAATGCGTTTCTCTCTTTTATCTCATTAAATGTTGCTCAGCGCTTAATTTTTCATTCTTTATAGTTCCAATATCATGAGTGATATTGTCTGTTGTTCAGTTTTTGATGAGATCTTCATGTTAAAGCTCCCAGATTATTTTTCCTTCTATTTTTTGCGGTATTCGAAACAAGGAGACTCAATATCTAATTATCGTAAAAACAATATCACAAATTACTATTCTCTTAAACCAAGGTCATACTTAACACATCCGAAAATACTGATGGGCCTGACAAGGCATGGATAGAAGCTAGGTATTATGTACTAACACACGCATCCGATAATCGCTTCAGAGTGTCCGATGCGGGCTTATTGGAACTAATTATTGAAAAATTAGAATTTATTTTCGATAAGAATTAAAATAATAGTCGTAGATTCGAATACGTATTCTCTTTTGCTTCGACCGATTTTTTCTATAATGGCTTTTGGAAGTTAACGGTATTTTAATAAACTTAATTCCTAATTTCAGATAGTTGGAAGGTTTTATGAAATTCAAATGAAGTCCATGACATAGAGGGCGACATTATTCTGAAGCTGCGTAAGGCTGACGCGAACTCTTATACAAGGGTTGCAAGGAAATGTAGTATTGAACAAAATTTAAATTCAAGCTGTAGACAGTATAAGTAACACTATTTCTACCGAACCTTTGCCTTGAAGCTGCATTTCGAACATTATCTTCATCGTCCGCTTGCCGGGCCAATAGAATCCAGCAAAACATCTGACATAATGAAAGAAGTCAGAATCATAATGTTTGGAGCTCCTAAATGAGAATGTTATTTCCGAACAAATGAGGTCAAAGGGACTCAAGCTCTTTTCTTCCAAAAGCTGCATTAAATCCAAATCTACCATTCGATAATTTAAGTGAATGCTAACGAATTATCGTACATTATTTTTTTGAAATTAGAAATAGAATCAAAATGTTAAAATTGCATTGCTATTCCTTCGCGTTTGAGTCTCAATAGACTCAGCCTGTAGCCATATCAAGCAATTTTTTTTTGTGATTTCTGACCGATAATCCCAAAATTTCTAACAAAATACCCGAATTCGATTTCAAAATCGTTTCATGCATAAAATTTATTTTAAAAAGAATTAATCACGAAAGCTATTCAAGAATTCTGCCGGAGGCAATATTTTGTTGGCAAGAAAATTCGAGTAGCACTCAGGCAATTCATTTATTAAGAGCTGTATCCTTGCGCTGAGAAAAAAGGGTACTCTGATAAAATAATCAAGGTCTTTTCTTAGTATGTTGAAATGAGCAGTTATTTGAATGCAAAGTTCATATATTTTTTCAATAAATTCAACGATTTAGACATTAGTGTCTTCGGAAACAGCAGAAAATTCGGACAAGTAGGCAAGGGACCAGAGAATACTGGTCTGTGAGTAGCAGCACTTTCGCAGAAGAATTAGATTTATTAGTTCTAAATTCAGGCTATTGAAAATGGTAGAATTGAATGAGTGAAGAAAAAAGCAAATCTTTGTAGGCGGGTTGATTTCGCGCTAGCGGGTTGATTTCGTGCTAGCGGATTGGACAATAAGAAGCAAGAACCCACTGAACCCTTGAGGGCGGGTATTTTCATTCTTATTGGTCTTATTCGAACTTTTTTTGATCAACAAAAGGCTAAAAACGAAGAGAAAACAACGAACAGACCGTAAAGTCGTTTAGAAGACTATTGGAATTTTGCCTTCGACGTTGAACGTTAGAAGGGCGCCTAGCCGCTAACGACACTCCACAGGGTAACACGAAGCTGAGTAGGCTTATATCTGCTCTTAAGAATAATGCGGGTTGCATTAGTATTTCAGTGTTAAGAAGAATTCAACGTAGCTATTACTTTCAACACATATCTCCTCTCCTAATACAAAGACAAATTAGGGATCTCTATTGCAACTAATTATTCAGTTCAATGCTTTCATTTGTGCCCATAACAATGCAATACGCCATGGCAAACTTGCTTAAACCGAAAGAGGATCTTTTGACTTAACCTTTTTCCTTTTTCTATAGATTTTCAAAGCGATTTTCTTTGTAGTTAAATGAAAATATATTTGCAAAACAACTAAAATTACATGAGTTAATTTAAAAAAAAAACTTTCTGCCGTATTGGAGACTATTCCGAAGGAATTCAATCACCTAGAAGCCAAAGAATCGATTGTAGATTCATACCATATTTTGCACCTTATCTTTTAGAATGAAATGTAATTGATAGAATCTGTAATTCAGTGGATTCAATGCAGTTTTCTGGACTGTAATTGCTTCGATTTCCTGAAGTTGCATGCTGCTTTCACTATAGATGGTGAGAATGTGAAAACTGGACCCATTCATGAACGAAGAGACTAGAAAAAATTTACTCGCTAATCATTCTCAAGTCAGTCAACAAATTCAAATCAGCAAATCTGGAGAGAAATAAAATGCAATATAAAAGCCCTGAGACCAAACACTGCTACGAGGACCTAGTGACTCATATTTTTAATGGCATAGGCATCAGCAAAAGCAAAAGCCTCTCTCAGAAAGAACAAAGACTCTCTGAAAACGAAGAAGAATACTACAGACAGCTAGAATTATGTTTGAAACATTTTAAAGAATGGAATTGCGATCCCACGTAACAAATCTCTACTTTAACACGAGGCTAATCCTTTAGATACCAAAAACGCTTCTCTTTCCTCAAAAACCAGCAGGAAATAAAAGCAATAACAGAAAGTCAATCATATCAGAGGCATTATCTCGGATTTCTTTGGGAATTGATCACGGAAACGTATATAGAAAAATACCGAGCGATCGATAAACCATCTGATTGCTCTTCAATTGAAAAGCTGGAGACTTTCTTGAAATGTGACTCCAGATATGAGGACTTTCATAGTGATTTTTGGAGTGCCCAACCAATATTCGCAGCTATTTCACTTGCAGAACTTATCGACAAGATCACTGATGGAGAAATCGTCAATACGTTCTGCCTGTTTCCTATAGCTTACAGATTTCCTCTCAATTTCAAACTATCTCCGTTGGCTCTAGCAATCTCGTTTTTTAACTTTAAGCAGCTTCAAGTGACAAGGCCGCAGAGTTCGACAGAGTTTTTATACACTAAAAAGACACTGCCAAAGATTACCTACATTTGCTTCACAGGATATTACTCCGAGCTTGATATTGACGTGCTGTATCAGTTTTCAGAAAATGTCCAGGTTATCATGATCTATGATGCCAAGACAGGCGGCCCAGATTTCTGGAACGATGATACTAGCGATGAGCAGTCCATTGCGCAGGATTCTAGAGTGAGAAGGATTCATTTTCGATCGATTAGTGATAAAATACTCCTCCTGCCACTTGATACTTCAAATGGAAATGTTACCTCGCGAAATTTTTATGACCTCTTTGAGCAGGCTGTATACAGATCGCTTCGAGCGTTCAAACCGGATCTTGTTGCCATAAATCATCCATTCACCTTTGATCCTGAGCAATCGAGTTGCCGTTTCGGTCTCAAATCAAAAACTTGGAGCAAGATACTCTTTGAAATTTGCGAAGCGGTGAATTACAAAGTACTAATCCTGCCTCACAAACTGCGCTCTCCCGAACAAGAGGTTAAATTGGAAGAGGCCTCAACAAGCGATCAAAGTATGACTTATTTCATAGAAAAGGTTATTCCGCAGTTTTGCCATAAACTGAATTCTAAACTATTTGAAGAATATTTTGGCAGCTCCCTTGAAGTAATGGCAAGTAAAATAAACTCTGGTTCCAATGTTATCTAACTCGATTTGTTGTTAGGGGTGAAGACCTACCCTTATCCTCGTAAAGCGACTGAAATTCGAGGGAAGTTCAATTATGAATATGAATTGTCCCTTTCAAAAGTCTTTGCGTCCTATAAGAACCACCGTTTTTACAGTTTTCTCTCTTCAGACAGCTCAGATGCGATATTAGATCATAAGTTGGATTCACAGTACTCTTATCTTCAAAAATTCTCCGAAAAGTTCAAATTATCAGCTTCAAGCACACGTAAAATTTCTTCTTCCCAATCAAATCTAACAAACATGAAAGCAACGACTTCTAACAGCAACCAAGAGGAATTTGTCGCCCAAAAAGGCATTAAAACCCGAAGGAAATATAAGGAGTCAGCCAATGAGTTCAAATGGCTGCATTCTCAATGCATCAGCAATCAAATACTGCTCTTTGACAAAGAAAAGCTTGAAAATTCGACTCTTAAGAGCAAGAGTCGAATTTCAAAAGAATGCCTGAAGGAGTATAGACTAGTCTTGAAAGATGGCACTCCGCTTCTGCCATTTCAAAGCTCTCAATACGTCGTCGACTATGCTAATTCGAGATTATTCTACTTCAACATCATGCACCAAGGAAAATTAACCCATTTTGAGTTTTCAATCAATTCCTCAAGTAGTACTCTCGAAGGAACCACTACAGGTATCTCCAACGTTCCATGGGAGGGAGAGCTAACGAATATGGGCTTGTGTGTTGGAAAGAACAAGATGTTTGTTGTTTATGGCCGGCTCTCAGATTCTGGAGCCGTGAGCAATTCTGGTTGCATCTACGTCTATGACTTAGTGCGAAAAGCATGGCTTACCCCAAAAGTTAAAGGCAACCAACTGACCAGCATTATTAAAAGGCATAGCGTGACTTGCTGCGTGTTCCAGGACCAAAAGACTGAGGTGGACTATTTATACGTGTTTGGGGGCGAGAGAGATGATGTGCCTGAAAAGGAGCTGATGAACATTAACAACATCGTCGAATTCTATAAAATTAATTGGTCAAAGGAGAAATTCGAAATGGAGTTGGAGCACACTTTGATCAATAAGAGGGACTTATACCACGACAAAGTGTCCTATGTTCCTTATATATATAGTTATGCGTTCCCGTTGAACCGTACCAATAATATTTTTGTTTTGGGTGGCAAAAGACACTCACATTCACCCTACGAAAGCAAAACTATTCATTATTTCAACTACAGGTAAATGATAATCTCACAACTCAACATTTTCTCATTGAATTTGTAATATTATTACTAGTCACACATACCATAGATTCCTTCCCCAAGACGCAGAGGTTAAAGACCGCCGGAAAGTTCTATCATTAAGACGAGATGCGGAAGAAAGACTCGTGCTTGCGGATGCTTCGCGAAATTTGCTCCAGTTTGACGACTCCACTTATATAATCTCTCAAAATAGCCCTCAGGATTTCTGTGTTACCCAAGTGGTCAGATCCGATAAACCTCGAATCTATGCCCTTGCACACAAAATCGCGAACACTCCTTTAGTGGAATATAGCACCAAAGAAAAGCACACTGCAGTTAAGACTGAAGACGATTCCACAACTTATGATCAAGCATTCATTAATGCTTTACGCAAGGAATCTCCAGAAACGCTAGTTTTACTACGAATGCTTGCAGAGACAATCGAAAATTATTTCAAGTCACAAAACTCGATATTTGAGGGTCTAGTGATCGAGATCTGTTCCAGTATTTTCAAGGATGAAATGTTTGCGACTCGAAATGCCAGCGCTCTGGGAAATGCTGTCTTAGCAATTATTGATATCGTTGATTTCCTTCGAAAAGATAAAGGAATAGCAAGTTCAGCGGAGGTCATCAGAAAACAACTAGGAATAGGAATGGAGATCGAACGCTCAAAAGATGAAGGAACGAAGAAAGATGATATTAGAAAAAATTTAACAATGAGCAAATCACGAGCGAAGTTTATCGAGCTCCTGAGTGGCGAGATTGGCGAGGCGATTGCTGTTGGGAGTTTAAACAGGAGCGTAGTATTAAAATTAGACAGAGTCTTTCAGAGGGTACCTCGAATTCGTGAACACTATAACCCGCACTATAGTGAAGGATATCATAGATGGTTTACGTATCAACTGGAAAAGTTAATTGATTTGTCAGAAGAAAAACTGAGGAGTTTCGCCCAGGAGGAAGACACGGGGATACTGAGAGATCTTACGTCGAGTATTGGAACATTATGGGTTATTCTTCAAGAAAATCAGCAGAATGAGATGATAGCGAATATAGCAGAATTACAAGAGGGGAGATTTTGGGTCGACACGGAAGCTGATAAATTTCTGCGAAATCCAAAGGGTGATTCAGGAGAACTGACTGTGAACTTGTGTTTGTTTACGGGACAACAAGAGAAACTGTTAAACACTTTAAAGGTGCTGCTGGTTGAGCTCGCTGTGAGAGAAAAAGCAAGTTTTGGAAGCTTAAATAAAATGGATACCGCTGATGGAAAAAAAGAGAAATGGACAAAGATATATGGATATCCAAAAATAAAAGAGTTTATCACGGAAAAATTAAAGGATACTCTCCCTTTTAACGTCGAAGAGATCCAAACAACTACTCCAAGTATTTTCAAGGCTGATCCTATGTTTGAAGAATTGAAAGTTGAAGAGAGAAAAATAAGTCTAGAGTTCGGAGAACCTAAGAATATTCAGTCTGAACCAAATACAACGCAGACGCAGACGCAAACTGAAACTGAAACCAAAAAAAGTCGAAGGAAAGCCCCTAAAGCTCTGGGCCAAGAGAAAGAAGCTTTGATCCCGACTCAACTCAATGTAATTGATATCACTCCCAAGCTGCAAGATCCCATTACTTATCACTCCATTGACAACCTGCACGATTGCCATTCTTCTGGCACTCTCAAAGATTTTAAATTTTTTCTGACTCCCAGCGGCAACGAAATTCATGCAGTTTCAGGAGGTACGGCTTTAAGGGCATGCTTAAGCATATACGATAAAGCAACAAATCAATTAAAACTGATTTATTTGGACTCCGCTGCGCAATCGAGCTTAACAATTTGGAAGTCAGCCGCCTTTTTGTATTTTGATAGAAACCTCGCTGTCCGACACTCACCACTAGGGCCAAAGTTTAAAGACTGTCTTCTCTACGCTGATTTGAGGCAAAGCTTTATGGAAGGTGGCGAGACCAAAGGAATAGTAGTCTTCGTTCCAATGCTTAGGAACGACCAAGAATTAGTAAACCGGGCGATTCTAGCCGATGAACAAGGGGTGTACTTACTCGGTGGGTCGAAAATCACTGGCGCCAGAAAGAATCCAATTGCCTACAGCAATTGCTGTAATTATTACGACTTGGCGGAGCTTAAGAGTCTCTCTACAGACGTAATCAAGAGTGATACGGCAAGCATGGAGTTGAAAAGAGACAACCTCATTGTTACTCAAAATGAAGCATATATTTTTGTGGCCTCTAGAGATAATTGGAACGCAGATAAATCGTGTTTTGGAGAGAAAAATTTGATTGAAATTTACGATAAAGATGAAGATGACTGGTTGTTGCCGATTGAAGTCCCGTATGATTTGAGTGCGCTGAACTATACGCTTCTCAGAACGAGAAGAGAGACTAAAGCTGCTCTTTTGTTTATTGCGAATAGCCCTGGTCAGCACCCTGCTAGTTTTATGATTGACATTGAAGAGATTGAAGAGTATTTAAAAGGCAACAAGAAAAAGGAGCTTCCGTTGAGAGAGGTTGAAAAGTTCGAAGATACATCTGGTGGAGATTTAATTTTAGGTATGATAATGTTTCCTCTCCAGAATGGATATGAGAGCGCGAATACATTGGATATCAGGAGTTCTCGAAAAGAAGGATTTGAGAACGATGAGTATCGCATGATTATAAAGGAAAAGTAGCAATAGGCTTGTGTCATCACTCAAAAGGTTGATCTAGAGAGCAAAGCCTTTCACAGAGTGTCTAGCTCTGATTTGATAGATCCAGAGTGGATTTTTTCTTATTTTATATTTGAATGGCCGTCCCTTTGATCTTTGAGCCGCTCCCTTGGGTGATTGGGTAATGTATAATAATAAATCATTTTTCACAATTAACCGCTTAAACTCCAGTTAACATTGAAATACGGACTGTCTAGCTTATAAAACCTTTAAAATTGCTATGTTAGCTCGCTACGGCTAGGAATATTATTTAGCTGGAGGAATTTTTGTTGTTAAATCGGTTTCAAATATTAATGTTCGGCTATCAGTTTCTATATAACTTTCTTATGAACGATTGCTAATATTTAGCTGTTACAGTGAATCGCTATCACCTCATTCTAAGTCGTGGTGGGATTGATTCACGCACTTTTTAGTTTCTTGGGGCGCCAGTTTCCGTCTTAATGATGCTCTCTCTAGGAGCGCCAGTTCCGATCCAAGTGATTGGAATGTTCAGAAGCTCTTGAACTCTTCTCACGTAGTTTTGAGCGTTTCTTGGAAGGTCCTCCCACTTCTTTGCCTTAGAGATATCGTCCTTCCATCTAGCGAGAAACAAAATTAATCAATCTAGACCCAAAACATTAAATTACCCTGGGAGAGTCTCATAAGCGACTTTAGCAGTAGCCAATTCTTCGATTGTGGAAGGCATGTAGTCGACCTTCTTTCCATCGATGGTGTAGTGGGTACCGATCTTGATTTCGTCGAGTCCAGAAAGCACATCAAGTTTAGTCATGTTCAAAGAGGAGAAGTCATTGATCATGTGGGAGTATTTCACAACTTGAAGATCGAGCCAACCGCATCTTCTCTTTCTGCCGGTGGTAGCACCGAATTCGTGACCCACCGTCTGCAAATGCTCACCAATATTGTCTTTCAATTCAGTTGGGAAAGGTCCCTCACCGACTCTTGTGGTATAAGCCTGTTATAAGGATTAGTCTTAAGATTACAAAGTCAAAAAAATTGAGTACTTTCATAATACCGATGCTGGTTTCAACCTTTGAAGGAGGCACAGCAGCACCAGTGCAAACGCCACCAATGGTAGTGCTGGAGGAGGTAACGTAAGGATAAGTACCATAGTCGAGATCGAGCATAGTTGCATTAGCACCTTTGGAAATTAATTGAAAAAAAATTAGAATTTGGTATTGTTACCTTCGACCAAGATTCTTCTGCCTTCTCTCAAATATTGGTTCATGAGGAGAACTCCATCAACAATCATTTTGTTGTCAAGGAGGTAGTCTCTGTAATTTTTGATCTCCTTTAACTCAGCATCCTTGTCAATTTTAACTCCGTGAGATTCATTGAATTTCTGGTTAAGATAGTTGTATTTCTCTTGGAAGTTGTCCCAGTAGAGGAGGTCACCTGCAATTATGTGAGCTAAACGTGATTTCAATGTTATTTTATACCAACACGTAAGCCGTATCTGGCGGCTTTAGCAGTGTAAGTTGGACCGATACCTCTCTTGGTGGTTCCGAGTTGTTTTCCTATGATTCAATGATGGATCAGAGGTCCTGGTAATAGCTAATTAATACCTGGTTGGGCCTTAGACTCGGAGGCAGCGTCAGCTTCGAGCTGAGCGTTTACGACCAAATGGGCACGGTTAGAGAGCAAAAGGCGACCTTTATAGTCAATTTTATCTCTGTCGAGTTGCTTCAATTCGTCCTGCATAGTTGGAACATGAACAACGACTCCGTTTCCGAGGAGGTTAACACAGGTATCGTAAAGGATACCGCATGGGAGTAAATGGAAGGCATATTTGTTGCCGTTCACGACGACAGTGTGACCTATGCGTAGGTTAGGAGGAGAAGCAAGGAAAAAGAGCTATACCAGCATTGGCTCCTCCGTTGAATCGGCCGCAAATATCGTATTTCTCAGCCAAGATATCAACGAGTTTTCCTTTACCTGTTTAAAAGGTTTTAAGTTGAAGACTTCTATGAATGTCTACCTTCGTCTCCCCATTGTGAGCCCAAGATCGCAGTGACCTTTGAAGAAAGACCTGTGATGCAGCGTTTTGCTGGTTGAGTCATTAGATTTCCTCTGACAAATTTCTGAAAGATACGATTAAATCAGTTAATTATAATAAAAAGATCCGAAGCCTCACTTTATACTGAGGATGACAACGTTGTCTTAGTATTTTATTAATTTCTGATTTCAAATTCATATAGAAGAATTTTTAATGACTATTCAAAGTATCGCACTTCTCAGCTAGGTGTGAGTAGATGTCATTTCAGAGAGATTCTGAGAAAGATGCTTGGTTGCTTGTAATTTCAAATAGCCTCTGCGAAACATCTACTTTCATCTATTTCAAAACGCTGAGACAGATTTCAAGTATAAATTAACTTCTAATGAACAATTGCCTGAATCTATCGTCTAAGTAACAATAATTTCAATGGAGCGGAAGAAAGTCGAGTAAGTCAGCACTTCTAATAAATATGATGAACTCTTACTCCAAAACCCTTTCTTCAATCACAAACTGGGAGAGGATATTTGCAGACAGTCAAAATCACCTACAAGTATCCCTTTTATTATAATTTTTGGTGTATTTCACGTAATTTTTCTACTTCAAAGAGAAATAAATGTTAGATTATAACAATTTCATTTTCCTCTCAATCAAAGTTTTCAAATGGCAGCTTGAGCATTTAATAAGAGGTCTTGCATATAGTTCACATTGACAGATCATGTGAAAATTTTTTTCTATCGTTTTTCCAAAACTGAATTATTTATTAACAGGGTTTATAATTTCAAGAAATTTATATATATATAACCGCAAAGATCGGAATGCAACAAACTATCACTTCAGTTTACGACCCATCCAAGGAAAAACAAAAAATCGGGGTCTCTTCTTTGAAGATCTTTGATGGAGAGGATCTGAGTAACACAATCTTTGGCTTCGAAGCTAAAATTTAACCTCTAGCCGCCGGAGACCGAAGACGCATGCAAGCGCTTCAACAACGAGAATGGATTGAGCAACAAATCAGAGAAAAAGAGGAGCGCAAACGCGCCGAAAAGGAAGCTGAGCGGTAAGACGCACTTATTCCTTTATCAAGCCTCAAACCTATGTGATATAGGGCTTTTGCAAACCAAACTTTGGAATTGAACTCAATGAGAACCGCGCTTGAACTAGACCATAAACAAAAACGCATTATCATGGAAAAAGCTTATAAAGAAGACAATATACAAAGAGTAAGCGCTCCGATTTATTGCTTTTATCAACCACTTTTTGATAGGCTAAGGATAAAATTGATAAGGAAGTCGCTGAGAAGCAATTAGAACAAGAGCAAAAAGTTAACCACATTAATTATAACATGACCAACGATTTTTACACGGAAAATCCCGAAACTTGCCAAAGCACGGTTTCTCAGCACCGAGTCTTGAAATATCATTGGAAGGGAATGAGCGAGACAGAAAGGGCTGCGATTCGTGCAGAACAGGACAGACAGCGCAAGGAAGCGGAGCTACAGAAAAAATTGAGGTTGGAAGAAGAAAAGTTATACGCTCTGCAAGCTGAGGTATGTCATCTCGGAAATTCTTAGTCTGAAAGTGATTATTGCTAATAGCAATTAAGACAAATGCAAATTCAAATGGAAAGAGAAAAGCAGAGAAGAAAGAGAGAAATTTTGGAGAACCAAAACAACTTTAATTTGTTGCAAAAGGAAGAGCAGAAGATTAAGGTCAAGACGATGTACGATGCTCCAGTTGTTACATATAAACCTTAGACAATTTTCACTTCCTCCTTGAATTGAATATATCATCATTATTAGTCAAATTGTATGTGGTCCCCGGGAATTTGCATTGATAAGTATCTCTGGCATTTATTTGGGGACAACCTCTGAGTATAAAGAAATAAAAACCGTCAATTATAAAGTTTTCATAAAAGCTTCCTGTATTCAGTTAATCATTAAATATACGTTGAATGAGCATCTACATATACATATGATTGAGATCCTCGTGAGGCATTTATTAAAAGCGAAAAAATCTGAATTAACAGATCGTCACCGAATTGTAACATACTTTTCTGTTAAAATTGAACAATTGGAACATTTCTGTTTCCGTCTTCTTCTGTAAAAAAACAAAGAGAGCAAAAATGATTCACTAAACTTAATAGAACCACAGAAAATTAGTAGAAAAGTTAAGCAACAAAAAAATAAACTGATATAGTCGATAAACGATTTCTAATATTGATAGATTAACGTTCCAAAAATGGTTTTAAAATTTTTCCTTGTAACTATCAATGTCTGGATTGGAAAAACATATTCTTATGTTCCTCTTTATCAATGGCTCGGTTGCCCCACTGTTTTAGATACAGAGTTGTGTTTTTTGTGAAGAGTTTTCAAAGCCGGATTCCGACCGCTGGTGAATGGAGACAGGTCTGGTCGACGCAAATGCAATGTCTTCTGAGGAGTTGTATTCATTCTTGTTTCTCTCTGATGAGAAATTCCTCTCGTATGTTTTACTGCGGGTTTTCGTTCAATTTTAAATCGCTCAACGTTGTTCGATTCAGGTACGGCATTTTGGCTCTTGAGGTTTTCTGCTTCGACTGGTTTCTTTTCCTCCTTTGCTTCAGATATAGGCTGTGTTAAATCCACCAACACTTTATAATCGACCGGAGTTTGAGCCCCAAATTTCGAAATTAAATTAGAAAACCAGTTCTTTTTGGCTTGAGAACTCTCTGCTTTAGCAACGGCGTTTGCGTTTGGATTATTGATCGAGTTTTCTGGCAAATGAGAACTACTTTTTCCTCCTACTAAAAACTCATCGAGGACGGAGACAGGCGCGCTTTGCTTCGTCGGTCTCGAAAATAGAGATTTATTTGCTGGAGTCGGATCTGTACATGTTTGGTCTTCCTCTTTGTGTTGACCAGGCGATTGTAACATCGATACCGATTTGTCGTTTGTCGCATTCAAATCGAGCTGAAGGGTTCCTCCAATAGAATTATTTAATGTTATTGTTCGTACTTCCACTACATTTGATTTCTTATCAATCTTTTTCTCTATTTGACATTTGGGAACATTAGCACGTGAGGGCGCGTTTTTCAAGAGTTTTGCTAATAGTTCTGTGCTTGGTTTACTCAAAATCTGTATTTTTTTGGTATTGCTCTTTGACTCAACGCTCGAATTTCGACTGTGTCCTGCAACAAGTTGCTTTATATATTCTTCTCGACTAATGTCACCAACAGCAGCTTTTACAGCACTTTGATTCACTGTCCTGCTTAAAGGACTTTCATATCTTTCTTTAAAAATTTTTTGTTCAATCGCTTCTGCTTCCAGTCGAAATTTCGCTGTATTGGTGAGCTCTCTGACTAAGTTCTCCTTGGGTCTCCTTATCATACTCTTACTTTGAGTTTCGGATGTATAATGCGTATTCTCAGCAGAGGAATTAACTTGCTTATTTAGAAGCCGACGAAGTTGTCTAGTTTGAGATGGAGAATTGGTTGATCTGAGATAATATGGACCTTTTGCAATAGAATTGTAACAATTTTCACGATTAATGTTTACTTTCAATGGTTTTTGATATAATTTTAGAGTCGGGAGGGCTGTTCATGGAGGTTTTTGAGGAGCCTCCTTGCGTAATTTTTTTCAGAGGCGCAAAGAAGTCACGATCACTGGAAAAAAGTTATCAAGCCTAGAATGAAGAAATGAATTGTACCTCTTTTGATACCGACTGTAAAGAGAAAGGCCAGACTCCGTACTGATGAGCAACAGATTATGATAATTTTTTGAAAGGAAAATTACTTTTCTGATGTTACAGTAGCAAGGTTATTCATAGGAATCATTTCAAAGTTTAAAAGCGGTTGGTACTGATCCTCTGGTTGCAGAATTTGAGACTTCTCAGTAGATTGTGAGTTTGGTGGATTTGAATCTGTTCTTGATTGTTTGAAGCTTAAGGCGAGTTTATTAAGGATCTGTGAATTTTCTTGGAAAAAAACGCTTGAGTTTAGACGTTGAAATTGATTAATTCTACTTTTGTCTTCCATTTGATTATGTTCTTGGGTTCAAGTTAATTGAGGCTTTTGCCTGCCTTGAGAAAGATAAATATACAGTTAGTTACGCAAACAATAAAGTTTTAATTAAGAGTTATATTGTGACGTAAATTTCACTAAATTTTACAAATATCGTGGAATATTAATTAATTAGCCCTTTCATCCATTGCTCTTGTCGATTCACTCGATTCCCTCAATAGCAGTCGCTGTTCTTGTTCGTAACACCCTATGCATATTCGAATCACAAAATTCAAATTTTCTAAAGAACAATTCTTGATATCAATATAAAAAGCACCTCATTAACAAATTTTAAAAGTTTTAAGAACTAGTATTTTGACTTTCTATATCATTTTTTGACCTTTAAGCGACTTTTCCAAATTTTGAGCTTCTTTCAGATAACAAAACACTCATGAAATATAACTTTCGTAAGTTAAAGATAAGCAAAAATGTTTTAATAAAACAATAAAACTTCTACAATTGTCCTATCATGAGTGGTTGGTTTGGATCACCAGCTGCATCGCTGACTTTCTTTCTCAAGCATGTCCTTCTAATGAGGATCACAAATACCATTCCTATAATAGCCATCCCCAAAATGACTCCGAGTGTCTTCAATATGATCCCACTCGGATTCGAACTGATGGGGGCTTTTTTCAACTCAGCGAATCCGATTTTCAAATTATCTTCATCGAACACCGTATAGTACGCTCTCATGAACACATCTCCCAAAATCCAATAATTTGTAGTACTACTTAAGGGAACCATCGTTTGCATTAATAGCATACAGTTTTCTGCGCGCTGATCCACATAATATTCAGGACCCAATGCGAATTCGGAGCCACCCAAATTGAAATAAAGAGTTGGGAAATTTGCCTTTGACCCTTTTGGACAACCGCAAATCGGAAAGCCCATCCACCTACATCGGATTCCAAACTGATTCTGTAGAATATTCACGAAATCCAGGAGAGTCGATTGTGGAATCAATAAATGACTAGTTCCGCTGTCGATTACCGCCTGATATTGATAGCTTTCACTCACATTGACAGGGATATTGCCTGCTTTCAAACCTTTAAGCGTCACAGCCCAATGAAAATTGTCTGTTACTGGGAGGTATCTGAGGGTTTCTTCCTTGAAATATTTACTATCCCAGCCTCCAATCGTCAGAGTCGATGCTGATGTGCCGAGACTCTGCGGCGAATCTGTCAAATAGAATGAAAAAAGTTTGTTCTCGATGCGTCCTTCCGCTTTGAGAGTTTCTAAGAAAGTGGGAATTTTTCCTTCTGCTCTTAGGAAACCGAGTCCAAAGATACCATCTATCTCGATACCTTCGAGAGATAACTTCATGTCTATCACGAGGAATGGCTGGCTTGATGCTACAAGAGAGTCTCCAAATGAGATAGAGTCATTAAACGCGTAGCCCTCGACATAGCCTTTTCCATATTTAATCTTATATCTCTGGTTGTCCAAAGAACGGCATGTAGCAGATTTCTTGCAATCGAACGCTGGTCTGAATAGGTTTGTTGTGTTAGCTCCAGAAACCCAAATCCACATTGAGCCAGAATCAAAGAGCATCCGAAAAGTTTCATTATTTTGGCCTAAGGAAATATGGCCAATGTACTGTAGATTCATGATGTTATCAAGGTAATCGGTGGCATTAATATTCATACTACTATTCGATGCATTAATATTCATACTACTATTCGATGCATTAATTCCCGCTTCCAAAGCTAGTAGTCTGTTTTTTGTTTTTGCATAGTCGGGTCTTTTAACTGGCTCGAGTTTGATATTGATAAGACCAATAACATTCACCAGAAGCAACAGAAGACAGAAAGAAACGTACAAATTTGAGAGACCCATCAACTTCATAAGCTTGGATATTTTTATTAAATTAAACTCCTTTCCACGGCAAGTATGAGTAAATTACAGAGAAAAAATAAATTCTTGAATTCATATATTGTATCTGAAACGCTAATGTTTTCAATGCTAGTTGCGACACAGCACAGAGGGAATAAATTGACCATCGTTCTCTAAGAAAATTAATTAAAAGCTTTCCAGGGTAACTAAGCTATGAAATAAAGATAAAAGATGATAATTAGATTTCTAATCAATTCCTTTTGATAAATAATTAGTTACGACGACTATGAGCTGGATAAAAAACGTTGGAAAAGGTGTCAAAGAATTAAGGTTCGTCTTTTGCCAAACCTCCGAACGTTCACAAGGAATGAGGTAAACATTATCAGGCTGGTCTTTTCTCATGGATTTTTGGTCAAATAGAGATTTTGTTGCGAAAAACTATTTGAAAGTGAAGGAGCAGAACCCAGCATTCCCATTTATCGTGAGAGAGTGCGAGGATGCTGATCCAACCGTCATGGCGAGATACAGTATGAATAATCTTCTGTTGGAGCAAGTGTGGGCTCATTTGTGATATTTTATCTTAGGATTCGGCATTGAGAAGAAGGCTTTTACTGCTGGACTCAGTGATGCAGAAATTGAGAGTAATTTTATATTTGTGGCATTTGGTTAATGAGTTTGCGCTCAGAAATCGTTGATGAGTTCGTTGCTAAAGCCGATACTGTCAACAAATCAATTCAGAAATAGATGAGCGAACGATCTTCTAGCAATTAATTAAGCCGAAGGATATTTCATTCAGAAGATTGTGTGATTAAGACTATCCATCAGCTAGATGCTATGTTTTCTTGATCTATAAGTGCTCGATTTCTGTTTCCAAGACGATCTTGAACTAAAACACTACAAAATGTGTTATTAAAATAGAGACAAAACTTAAACTTGACTTATATGACTTAGGCTGGGTTTTCTCAACAAGCACGTCCGCATGAAATATAAGTTCACCTAGTCTACTCGCATTGAAATTAATTGAGATTTTTTCTACATATTGCTCTCATACAACTGGCCCTCCAAACTTTGGAGTGAAAAGCTTGAAATATTTATAGTGATTGGGGCCGTATCTGCCAGTCAATGCTTAATTTTGCATTCACAACAAAGTAACTAACACGAATTAACGTTTGTTGATTGGAATTAAAATTCTCAAAAAATAAAGTTCCTGCTGGTATTTAACTTTGAAGAGTAGCACTGTTTACTTTTCAAGCAGGATTTCATACTTTTATAATCAGAACAAATTCGTTTTAGGGTAATTTTTTCTATTCTGCCACAGATCCACGAACTTTTGTATTTATGTATATATTTTTCTAAACAGTAATGAATTATTCTATTCACTCATCTTTGGAGAATTTTCAGCGGTGATCTCATTCTCAATTTCGATAATGCGATTATACTTGCTCATTCTTTCGTATTTAAATGGCGGCGCAATCATCAGACTAGCCCTCAGCGGAGTATACTAAAACATTTCCAGATTGAAATTAACATCATTCATGAGCGAAGCTAATTATTACCGCTAAATCCACCACAAACGAGTCGGCATCTTCATAATAATTATCCGTGAAAATGATCTTCGTCTCAGGTTTCTATAAAATATTTAGAAAGCCATCGAAAAGGGAGATCTCTACTTTAGTCACGAGATAAGTGCAGAGATCAACCAACGCGGAAAGAGTTGGGAAATCGTTTGGATTTAGTACGGCATAATTCAAATGAACGAGCTGTTTCTCTTTTTTTTCAGGCTCTTTAACTTCCTCTTTTTTGTCACCAGGCTTTGCTTTTGGATCAGGCACTTTTGTGTCCTTTTTCACCTCTTTCTTGGTGTCTTTGCTATCTTTCTTCGATGCTTTTTTTGGGTCTTCTTTCTTTTCTTCGACTTTAGGTGGCTCTTCTTCCTTCTTTTCTTCCGCATTCTCCTCTCCTGCTTTCTTCTCTGGAGGAGGAGGTATCGTTGTCCACTAGAATAGACAAATTATTATCGATTACCAAAGGCTCCAAATTCTTACTTCTTTGGCTAGGGCCAGGGTGCTGTACATCTTTCTACTTCCGAAATAAACCTTTTTGTCCTTGAATTTTTCCTATGTTGGGAAGAGCATTATAAGACTTTAGTAGCTGAGTTGATTTCTTTACGAAGAGTTTAACCCAAGGGTCAGCTGAGTTCGTTCTGACAGGATCTTCTAAATAGCAAATACCTGAGAAGATAGATATATGAGTAAACAAGGCAAAATCTAAGCAAGGCAACTTGGATAATCAGTGACCAATTTGAAATAGAAATCGACCTAGTGAGAGTTAATTGATGGATTACTATGAAAATGATGCATACCACTTGGTTCTCATCGAGCCATGATTTAGGTTGTGGGTTTTCGATCTCGTATTTCCCCACATCGTCATGGTAAAGGTCGTCACCATTCATATACAGTCCGACTTTAACAACATCTTGAAGATTCTGTGCTTTAATTGTATCTTCCAAGAGTTTCATGTTTCCTTTGATATCATCGAATGGACAGACGAAAGATCCATCGTAAATGCTCTTTAAGTTCGCCTCTCCTTTCTTATCTAAGAATGACGCGTTGAGTTTGGATTAAGTCAAATAGCTTCACTCACCTGAGGTGATTTTCGCTCTTATCGCCATGATCATGTTATTGATGAGCGTGACTTTATCAATTCCTGTTTTATCAGGATTGAAAACCAAATAGAATTTTGTGACCTAAATATTGTAATATTGTAAACCACTAACGGCCATTCTTACCTTGCACTTTGAGTTAACCGGCTTGGATCCGTTCAAAATTGGAACAAATATTTCCTTTGGAAGCAGTTCAGCCTTCAAATCTGGCATATAGCTCTGAGCAATTTCTAGATAAATTAGAAATTTCATAGGATTTGCGATTAAAGTAAGGTTATTACGTTTGTAGAGAGGAAGCCCAGAAATCCTTGCGAGTCCTTTTACATTTCCTACAGAAGCTGGGTTGATGATGTTCAATATCGTCTATCATTTGGAGTTAAAGTAAGCCATTCGCCAAATTGAGCTAAAAGGACCTTCTCCTTCTTATTATAGAAATTGGTGAGCGCCTCATCGACTTTCCTCACATTGTTACAATCGACTTCTCCCAAAACTGTCGTCAAATTCCTATTATGAAAGCCAATTTCATGCCAATCACTGCGCCTTTCTTACTCATTAGCTAGTTTGCACGCGTTGGTGAGGCCTCTGCCATTGAATCTCGCTTGGTTTTCATGATCGCTGCAAAAATTAAAATTTTCATAGGAATTGCTGTGATTGCGTACAATAGAACTCCGGTAACAGTAGCTGCATCTGCAGGGAGATTGTAGTAGTGAACAACACCAGAGAAGCTCATCATCTTATAATTGAAGGTCAAGACAAGCTTGAGAACCGGTGTTCCTTCATTAGATAGCGATTCGATAGCTTCGACTTTCTCAAGAGATACGACGTTTTTGCTGCTCTGAATCCATGGTTATTTCCGCAAGAAGGGAGGTAGTTATGTGATACCTTTCCAAGGTATTTGCTTAAATATGCAAAAGGGTCGGCTGGTTTATTTCGAAGTAGATCGTTAACTGCAGCATTCAGAACTGTTTCAACCTAGTGGGGTATATTTATTGATGATTAAGGTGGATGGAGGTGATTACATCATTTGATTTGATGTACTCTTTGAGAACAGGATCTAAATAAGGGGAGCTTGCCATGTGCGATACGCTTTATACGATAAGTTTCAATTTATTTCCTTTGAGGAAATCAAACCGTAAGAATTATTTCTTCAAAGAGAATAGATCCTTCTAACAAAATTAGATATTCCGGAGATTGCTGCACATGGAACAGAGAAATATTTTTAGATAAGGCAAAACGTGATTTCGGATTACTTTGCTTAATTTCATTTGCATCAATAGGTTTTTATCTTCAAGATGAAGAAATTTTTTTGAGAAAGTGTGTACCAAAATGAAAAAATATCAAGTTTTGAGGAAAAATTTTGTCTCTAAAATTTCGGTTTGCATTAGAGTAATTCTTCTCATGAGCGGGAAAATAAGCCAGGCTAAACTTGCTTAGTAATTGTGTATTTCCCACAATAAAAACTTCTGAGAAAATATTCCGTACTCTGCATTTCGGGATCATCTTCAATTTTCAGTAAAACTTCTAAGCGGGACTACTTTTGCAAAAGAATTCTTAAGCCCCCGACAAGATATATATATCTATCTATTTCATTATAATAGACTATACCCCTCATTCCATGAGAGTGTCACAAATCTAGCTTCTCTATACAATTTCTGGAGAGTCGACAAAACTACAAGAAATAAAACACAAGGTAATGTTCCGATTAATGAATGTCTTACGAGCTCTCTAGTGAAAATTTCAATTGCTTTAATTTTTGGATTTCAGCAGAATAATTAATTTTCAAAATAGTATTTCTCAATGGAATCAGAGCAAACAACAACCACTCGCGGTAAACGTCGAGGAAATCGAAAGGAGAAAACCAAAGATGAAGAGATCGTCATTGGTATCGATTTGGACTTCACACCGCCTTTTAAAGCAGACTACCACTCCGTAACAAATCTCAAAGAAGCATATGAATCAACTGATTTGAACAAATACACATTCTTTTTAAACGTAACAAACTCAGAGCTTCACGCTGTCCTCGATGAAAAGTTTCTCAAAGCTTCTCTCTCAATCTTTGATAAAGAATCCAACAAAATTGAAAGCTTCTCCCTTGACAGCACTCAAACCTCCAGTCTTTCATTATGGAATGCCACAGCCTTCCTGTACTTCGATAAGACTATGGCTGAGAGGTTCCAATTTGCAGGGAAGAACTTCAGAGATTGCCTTATGTATGCTGATTTGCGGGCAGCCTTCGACGAGAAAAGCGCCACGAGAGGTTATGTGATATTTGCTCCTGTTGTGAAAAACCCTGATGGTATTATGCGCAGAGCTGTTATTGCAGACGACGTCGGTGTATATCTTCTTGGTGGTGTGAAGATAACAAATCAGAAAAAGAACCCACTGAGTTACACAAACAGCTGCAGTTACTATGAAATCGACGCAATCGAAGAAATCGGAACTAAGCCTTCAGAGGGAACGATGGACTCGATGGAGTCCAAGCGAGATGACTTGATCGTCTGTCAGAATAAAGATCGACTATTTGTGACTGGCAGAAGCAATTGGAACCCAGAGAAATGTGTGCTGTCAGATGAGATGGTGATTGAAGTCTTTGAAAAAGAAGAATTTGCCTGGACAACCAAGTTCACGGTGAAATATGATCCAGATATGCTTAGTTACAGCACGCTTGCTATTCTAGGCAAGGCAAAGGAGGACTTGATGTTGTTAATTGGATACCGAAGAGGAAAGCCGTCCCCTTGCTATATGATTGATATGAATAAGGCCGGCGGCAAAGAGGAAGCCGGAGCGGTCGGTAAGAATGACAAAATCCAGGATTCAGCTGGAAATTCGTTGGTTTTGACTGGGTTTGAAACGTTTTATTTGCAAAACTCTTACAATGTGCCGAATGTGATAAAACTCCGCAATTATAAAAAAGATATCCCTGAGACCGAGGAGTTCTTAATTTAGCTTCCTGAGAGACCGATAGTAAGCGGATATTGCGTCATTTGGGTCATTAATGATCATATTTTTATCAGGTTTCTATTACATATCGAATGATCAAATGAGTTGAGAGCGTATATGGTATATCATGCTTTCTATTAATTATTCCCGTTAACATACATACCTTAAGCCCGATGAATAAGCTTTCAACTCTAAATTTTATCACTGCAGATTAGACTACAAGTTGATTCAATTCTAACAGTTGAGAATAAATCAACAGGAAATAAGATAGCACAATTTTTTCAAATATTACAGTTGTGATTAGTTTATTTATCGTTTGGACATAGCCAAAATAATGAAGTTTGCATCTTCTTCCGTCATATTTCGGATATTCTCAGCGCAATTCTGAAATTGTACTCTTTCTGATATTATTGCTCCGAAATTGTAAAATAATAGAAAAGGATGGACTTTAACATTCCAACTTCTGCATTAATCAACTATGATATGTAGAAGCACAAATATCTTATCTTATAACATTATCCCTCTGAAAGTTCAAATGAGAAGTTTATCGCATACGATGAATCAAATATGTTAATGCTGTGAACGTCACACTCAAGACTCCCACTGTCAGTCTCTTCAATCTTGGCTGCGTTAATGCTATCTCCAACGCTCTTGCTGGATGGTTCTCCTCTTCGAAGGCAATTTCATCCAGAATATCGTCATAGCAAGCTATAAGATTCTTCAAGTATGCCACTGAAGCCTCGACAAACTCCTCTCTGTTTTCAATGTGGCTGAACTCAGCTCTCAGCTTTTCATTGAAAAGTCGATATAGCAAATTCTTTGGGGTAACGTCCTTTTCCAAGTACTCATATTTCACAAGCACAAAGTCAGAGAGGATGTCTCTAACCTCTTTAACGTGCCCCTTCATCACCTGGTAAATACCATTGGTACGAGCAACAACAATCATCAAAATAACAGTAAACCCGAGCACCAAAGTAAGCTGGATAGCTACGATAACCAGAGATCTAGCGTCGAAAAACTCTACGTTCGTGTAGAAAATTTGAATGACCAAGAAGATCATAAACGTCATGTAGAAGAAGATTTGGAAGCTCACTCCAGTCTCTGCTCGTTTTTGATATTTTAAAGCGTAATCCATTGACACGCGTTTGATATTAGACCATGATTTTAAAGGAATCGGGTCAAATAAGTTCACCGTAGGATACCTCTTGATGCCCTCGTTCTCGTGTTTTTTGCGAGGACTTATCATGTAGGTCAATTGCTTCATCATGCTGTACCTTAGCTTCGCTGTGGTAAGTCCAAGCGAGAAACTCACGAAATTCAGCGTAAGGACGATAGTGTTGCCAACCCAGTATGCTGGCACGGTGAACCACCCCAAAACGTCGTCAGGGAAATTGAGAGTGAAATAAACTGGACGCATTTCATTGGTAGCCATGAAATTTGGGAGGATGGTCGTTACCAAGCTAATAACTAAGAAAAACTTGACAAACTTTGTAACAGAGTGATAAGATTTATCTAATCCCTGTGAAATCATTTCTTCGGCAAGCGCTCCTGCGAAATAGCGGTTTTGGGCTAGTAATTGAGTAACTTTCATATCGCTTAGCCGACAGGTCTTGAGTTTGGTCTCAATTTGGATGAAATTGCAAAACTTCTCTCTTATTTCGTTGCCTCTTGCCCTGTAATTCTCATCGGCTTGAGGGTCTGGCTTCACCATGAAGTCGATGTAAAACAATGCGAGCTCAATTTCGTGCCTTCGAATGGCTGCGTATAGCTCTTTGAGTGGGAGGTCGCCTTTGTTTGAAGTCAACCATAAATAAAGCGAGTTTTCTTTCATGAGGTCATCGTCAGGAACCTCATATTTTTTCAGCATTCGATATTTATATCGCGGATAATACCCGTATTTCAGCGCGATAACCATTTGACGGAGAGTATAGTTCATCGCCAGGAGAGTACTTGCTAAGCGAACACAAGGAAGGTGGTACTTTTGATCGTCATCTCTCGTCCGAATGTATTGGGTAACAACATATGTCACGAAGCAGAGCCATACGAATATCTGTGTCAGCCAATATCTTTTTCTAGTTGGAAAGAAGCACAAATTGCTGATGAAAGTTTTAGGGAAAAAGAGCAGAAGGATTGGCAAACTGAGAGGTCCTAAGAGAACGTTGTGGAGCATGTGACAAAGCAGAACTTCCATAAATTGAGAGAAGTGGAACTGAATGTAAACCTCTGGCAAAGTATTGAATGATTTCGCTCCTTGGGTTTTAACGAAGCTTGTGGAATACCTACTATCCGGCTCGTCCGAGCTAAAATATTTTATCTGATCAAACCCTGCGAGTGAAATCACAGAGCCTCGTATGTCTGGGATGCCCATACTAGAGTTAGTATCCGCGGCTGACTCAGTTAGTTTTGAGTACACGATGTCTTCTTTGGGAGGTTTTTGGTCTGCCATGTAACTTTTTTAAAGAGTGCTGAGGTTATCAATAATTATTGGCTCGAGAATAATCCAATTAAGTGACTCCTATTTTGTAATGTAAACAGAGAATTATTAGAATTCAACATCGCACTAATCGAAATTTACCAAAACCTGCTGATTAATTATTCCGCTTCTGGGAAATGATCAGATGTTATTTTGAGTGCCATCAAACTCGACGGTCTGGCATCATATCATCCAAAGTTTTTTCAAATGGTTGATGGCGCCTTTGTTACAATAGGGGTTGCCGAGATAATCTTGCTGAAGTCAAGAAGAAGATAAACCGTGATCAGGTTGCTGTTCTCTCTAGCCTTAAGTGAACGTTTGTTCGCTTAGAAAAATTCATTTCAATTCGTTTGCAAGGTCTTTTTATGCAAAAGATATCGTTCGTGTAAAAACTTAATAAATTAATACTCAATACAACTATGAACCAAACCAGCGAACTCCCTTACCGCTACTTTCAAGAAAAAGAACTGCACACAATAATGAATGAAAAACCTATTGACCAAGACAAATTGGAGGAAATTGCCAAAGCGTCTGGGTTTATCAACGATTTGTACAGAATAAAGGTCTGGAAACGGATGATTGACGTAACAAAGAGCGACAAACTGGGAGATTGGAGCAGTAAAAGCAATTAAAAAGCTTCAGAATGCATAACATGCTTTCATATCCTTAGCTCTTATACAAAAGCACAAATATACTGAGCAAATTGACAAGGATATTGATCGGTCACTTACTTCATTGGCGGTCTACTCGAACATGAGCGATGAGCAGCTGTAAAAATTTAGAACTATCAGATCAATTATCTTGTTTAATAGTTCCTTTCACAGAAGACACCTCGATGAGATGCTGAAAGCCTATTTTACGCTACACCCAGAACATCATTACTACCAAGTCAGAAATTTTTCCAACAATTCTTTTAATCGCTCTGCAGGGTTTTCATGATATCTCATCAGTCTTTCTCCATTTATTCGGAAGAAATTTGGGATTCCACTTTATCGAGCAGTTCGCAAGTCGATTTTTAAGATAAGCAATTCAGTCCGATTCACATTTGTTTATTTTTCCCACACAGATTTTTTGACTTATCCATTCGAGGATGTGGTGATTCCTCAGCTCAAACTTGTTATGGAGCTCGTGAAGCATGAAGACCCAGATTTTGCTGCAATCTTTGAAGAATTTGAGTAATTTCATTGCTTCTTTCTTTGATGAAACCTTGGCTTCGATGCAGATTCCCTATGTTTGCTATTCCTTGGCTTCTGACGTTTTTTTCTCACAACTTCTCGGACATCGGAATGATAAACCGCATTTTTGACTATGTCCTCGCTGGGAGCTCCCTTACGATCATTTATCTCTGTGCAGCAGTAAAAAATCACTCATTGAGCATGAGAATTTTAATTGATTATGGCAACTATCTAAAAGATGATCCTTGAATCCAAGACAGAGCTTATGAAATCAAACCAAGAACTTGGAGTCATTTGTTCCATTTGAATTGCAATTAACGATTTTTTTCGATTTTAGTTTGGAGAGATTCATCAATTTTTCCAAGACTTGAAGGCGATGAAATTATTACACGTGGAAAAGATTATACAGAGGGCCGCGAAACTCGAAAGAGCCTATAAACTTGCAGATTTTCTTGAAATATTGAAATTACACATTCCTAAAGAGTAATGAAAGGCTCTATCAAGGGGGCTTATCAGTTATTAGATCCTTACTTCACCAAGACTTGGAGCAGCAGAAAGCTAGCTTTGATAAAAAATTCGATGCGATCGAGAAAGGGTACAGAAAGAAGAAAGAGGCCCTTGAAAGGAGAGAGCGATACGTTAGGCATTTCGTAGGGGGCATCGGGATTATAGCTGCAGCTGTAGTCGCTATCAACATTAAGAAGAGTTTGCGAGTATGATAAATGTAACTAAAGAAATCAACAAAAAATTAAAATAAACATATAACGCATCCATAAATCCTTTAAATTCTTTCAAAAACTAAAATAAAAATACGAATAGTTTTTGATAGTTAGACATTTATGATTCATAGCTAAGTATGAAAACTGCGTCGTAAGACTAGAAATATGTTACAATGAGAATCTCTTAGCCAGCTAAACCATCAAATTTTGCTTATAAGTTAAGGCAAGCTTTGGTAAAATTAATATAATTTTATTTTAACCATGAATCGAGCTAAAGCGATTCCCAAAAAAACCTGCCGTTACCAAAAAGAAAAAGATTTAAGCTCAATCCTGAAAGAAAAACTCGAAACCCCAGAACAATTGGACGACTTCGAGACAATCTCTCATTTTATCAACGATTTCTACAAGATTAAAGTGTGGAAACGGGTGATCGATGTCACAGGAAGAGTCAAGCTGAGTAATAGGAGCAGTAAAAACGCTTACAATCTGTCACCTTTTCTGATTCCATGTCGCTTTATTAGCTCGTATCCAGAAAAACCCACATGCCATCCAAATCGATACAGATATCAGCAAATCTGTAGTTTCGTTGGAAATCTACTCAAAAATGAACGACATTCAACGGTAATAGGGTGTTATGGAAAAAAATCTTATTGTATTGTAGATCACTTTATAGCAGACGTCTTCACGAAATGGTAAACGCGTATTTTGCATTACACCCACAACACGAATACTACAAGTATGGCGCCTTTTATGACGCTTAATAAGAATTAATTGTTTTAGGGTTTCCACGACGTTGCATCCATAATTCTCCTCCATTTTGGAAGAAATTTGGGGCTCTACTTTCTTGAGGAGTTCGCAAGCCGATATTTAAGATAAGCTTTCAATGTTTAATAACATCTCGTTTATTTTCTCTGCACAGATTTACTAACTTACCCATGCTTGGATATCATTGAACCTCAATTGAAGCTTGCGATGGAGCTCGTAAATCGCGAAGATCCTTCATACGCTAAAATTTTCGCAGGATTCGAGTTATTTAACCCCTCTGCTTCTGTAATCAAACCTTTGGTGAAATAGTTACCCGATGTTCGCGACAAGTTGGCTTATAACGTGTTTTTGTCGCAACTTCTCAGACATTGAGAAGATTAAAAGGATTTTTCAACATATTTTAGCTGGGAGTTCACTTACAATCATTTATCTCTGCGCAGCGGTAATAAATTTCATTCCATTTGTTGTTGGATCCTAACTAATTATCATGGAAACAAAAAAGACGATACTCGAATCAAAGCCCTTGTTAAAATCAAATGGAGAAGTTGAGGTTATCACCCTCGCATAACATCAAATGACAACACCATTGTTTTGAATTAGATAGCAGAAATTCTTAGTTTTTTCAGAGATTTGAATGCAAGGACGCTCTCACAAGTAGAAAAGATTATCCAGAGAGCAGTACTTCTTGAACGAAGGCACATGCTCTCGAATTTAGTCGGAAAATTGAAACTGAGCTTTCCAACAGAGTAACTTTGAACCTCTCTATTAAACACAAGCTCATTGATTACTCTCTAGTTCGATGCTCCACAAAGATCTAGAAGAGCAGAAGCTTTACTTTGATCAAAACCCATGCACACCTGATGAAAAAGATGAAAAGAACAAGACAAAAGATACCACAACAAAAGGACAATCTAAAGGGTTGGTTTCTGGGATTAAGAAATTTGCGAACTCGCTATTTGGAAAGAAAAAAAGTCCATAAGGATTAATACCGAAATAATATTAGAAAATCTTCACATTTTTTAATTTAAATTCTGAAAACTAAAATATTTTGAAATCCCTTGATATTCGATACTGCCCCCACATAAATCTGTGAATTTTTCGAACTGGTACTCGCCCTGGACATAGCCACCTAAATTGTCTCCAATATAAGATTTCTTAGAATTATTTATCTAAAATTCATTTTATCACCAATCAACCCCTACTCAAGAATAAATTGATCTGAGACTTTACGTCGTCATAACTGACCGCTAGCTATAGTATATCCACATGCGATCAATTTCATACACATCAACAGAAAAATATAAGACTCCCTACCAACAGGCTTAATAAGGAAACTCCTGAGCTTCCTGCTCTTTTCTCAATCTCTCTAAATTTTGAGGAATGCCTTTCATGATTTTTCTCACATACTGCTGCCTTTCCTCTCCTTTCTTCTGTTTCTGCCAATCTATAAGAGTGAACAAATGCACTCTCATTCCAAGGGCTTCCAGCAGTCTCTTCTTAATCGCGTATTTTCCAAGGATAATATCCGTATGACTTAACATGGCATACTCATCGTAAAACAACCCGACGTGGTTATTCTTATGAGCAAAATCACAGTGGAAGATACCCACTGATTGATCAAATTCAATCTCATAGTACATATCCGCCAGTCCTTTCCGAAGTCGCTTGCTCATATCTCCATGCCTTGTGTCCGCCTTCCATTTCTTGCCGTCAATCCAGCTCTCTTCAAGCCCATCCAGTAAGTGCCTTAATCGACTGACATCAACATATGAAAGTTCAAGCTTCAGAGCGAACAAGGTCACATAAAGGATTTCTTGGAGCTCTTGGCTGAGTTCTCGATTCAAATCTTTGATCTGAGCGATTTTGTCAATGACTTTATTCCAAACATCTTGATTTGTACTAAGATGAACAATCAGGTACCAAGCAATCCTCACTCCGTCCGCTGCTGAGAACTTCGGATCAGCGAGGTCTGTCAAGACCGTTTCTTCAAACAGCTTTGTGAGAGCTTCATTGGGGACGTTAACCTCGGCTTGGTGATAAGCTATCTGTGCGATTTCCTTCTTGGTGAGCTGTTTAAAATGAACGACATAGACTGAAGAAAAGAATTCATGCATTCTCCTAGATCCAAAGTTCATTTTGAGGAGATTCTCCTGGAGCTGAACGAGTCTCGATAGCTCAGAGGGCTCGAGGCTGGGCTTGATGATCTTCTCTCCGCTATCCGTAAAATCTCTCGAAACAATCATATCATCCAACTCTACTGTATCTCCCAATGAGCTTTTTTTCTCCTCATACACGTCTTCATCGTCACTGTCTAGGAAGACATTTCGTTTTTTCTGCTTTGTCTCATGGGGATCTAGTTCGAAATTCGATTTGACTTTCTTCAGGAGAAGGTTCAATAACTCAATCATTCTGTCATCTAAATTGCTGACTCTATAATGAGCTAACGAATGGAAGAAATTGAGGATGTTGTTAAGGTCCCAGCCATCTTTCACGATGAGATTTTTGCCTTCTTCGGTGATGAATTGCATGAGTTGCGAGTAAAGCACGTTCTGTTTGCTGAGAATACTCGCCTCTGCGGCTAAATCAGCAGGATACATAACGTCCAAGAAACTTTCTTTCGCTTCAGCAAATACTGAACGGAGCTGAGCAACACTGAGTGTATGAGTGCTGTGGGCCTCCTCCAGCAGTCTCATGAACCAATAGAGGCTTCGGACAGGTATTTTCTGAAGTTCACCGGGCTTCTTGATTGTCATTTCAATGAGTTTGATAGCTTCCTCCTCCTGCTCAAAAAGCGAGACTTTTCCAGACATGATGGATTCCATTAGCCACATGAGAAGCAATAGCGAGTCTTTCTGTATGAACAAATTTCCTCCGTCAGTTTTTCGCATTTCTTTAATAAATCCTGCAATTAGAGTCTCACCTCGAGTTTCTGCATTGCCGTCGACGTTTGGAAGACGTCTATTTAGCAGATAAAGCAATAAGAGAGTTTTAAGTGAAGTGCCATATGATTTGTCGTCAATCAATCTAGCTACGCTTTCCGCGATGACTTTCTGGGCTTCCTTCACTTCCTCTGAGACGTTATCGCCTTGTTTCTCAGCCCAGTCAAAGATTATCATACATAGTATCAATTCATTCTCAACGAGGGAACCTTTCAGCAAATTACCCTTGTTTTCGACTACCAACTCGCTGATCCTGCCGATAATCCTTTCCGATATGTCAAGCTCTCTCCCAAAGAAGAGACTGTCGGCTATTTGGACAATATCCAAGTACTTATACTCTCTGGTATCCAAAGCCTCGCGGACATAGCTGAAAAACAGCTCAGTCTCTTCAATAGTGAGCACTTTCTTCACGGATAATATCCGCACCAATCTGCTTTGAACTTTTGGAGCGAGGTACTCCTTCTTCATGTGAAGAGACTTGGAGAGCCTCACAATCGCAGAATCCGACAGGGCTTCTAAATACTCTGGTTTTTCATACAGCAAATCTATCAAAGTCTCCAAAACACGCGAATGGAATCTGTCGATATACCAGGTAAGCCTTAAATCCACGATTTCAAGCATGCGTGCATGCGCGCCATTAGCAATCGATCCTTTCTGCTTAAGAATCTTCCAGGTCAAGAAGAACAGCTCATAAAATACAAAAGTTCCATAGCTGTTTCGTCCGTACTCCAGCATCGAATAGAGCCGGATTTCGACCTCGTCGTCAATCAGTTCCAACATTTTCTTGTTTGAAGGAACGCCTTCTAACAGTAAAGTTATTACTTTCCAATGCTGACGAAGGTAATATCGGAACAACTTTTTGAACACCTGGACTTGCTCTGGGGTGAGCTCCAGTTCATAGATTTCGCATAGTTTCATTACACTGCAAAAAAACTGTACGTCGAGTTTCTCATAAGTTGAATGGTCGAGTCTTTCTATTCGATGGAGAAAAGCAGCAAAAATTTCTTTGTCTATTATGCCCAGCTTCTGGACAATTTGCATTGAAGCGGCCATACCATTCACTGGAAGCTCTGGCCAAGTATAGAATTGAAGAATTAGAGATTTGAGTCGAGAGATGATTTCAGGGGTGAGCTCTTGCACTCTTGTATCGATTCTCAGGGCGATGTCGAAGAATTCTGCGATAGCTTCTGTATTATCTCGAAATGCGACATAATTGGTGGTTTGAGGACGAGTTTCAATTGATGAAAAATAGCGAAGGGAATAAGTCGTGCATAAGTTTGCTTTGAACAGGCTTTTGAGATGAAGCTTTGAGTGATGTGCAGCCGAATATGAAATGACTCTAAAAGCGCTCTTTAATAGCATTATTTAAAACTTTTTATTTATTTGTACGGTATCCAATGCTCTGAAAGAATTACATGGAGGCTCAAGTAATGAACAACCTATGATTTTTTCAAGAACCAATATGTATTTAGTTGCTGAATCAAAGAATAAGTTCATTAGTTTGAAAGGAAAAGAATAAATGTAAAATTACATACTTATCATAGCCGATTGATTTCGTTGACTGATGATAGCCTATTCTTGATTAATCAGCGTATGCTAACAAGACCGGATTCTGAAGCTGACCGTTTTAACAATAAGGTCATCTACTTTTTTAAGAGGAACTATAAATATTAAGAAACTGATAATAATGCGTATACTCCATTCGTTCTCTTTTAATTTCGAGGTCCTCAATTGCTTTATTTTTATCAGAAAAATTTCAGACTGTAATAGAAGAGCTGAACCTAACTTGCTAACATCCAAGACTGCTACTCGCTTGATTTGCAGTATTTCAGCTTTACCCAGTTTCACAAGGCTGCAATAAAAATATGGGAGCTCAACATTGCAACGCTCTTAGTGCTATATTCTCAAAGACCTGTCTTTGAAAACATTGCTTTATTTAATATTTCAAAAAACAAATTAATTTGTTGCGACCAGATCAGCCATAGTTCATCATGCCAAGGAGCATAGGCAACTACGTCATAGAAGATAAGATTGGCTCAGGCCAATTCGGTGAGGTCTATAAAGGCTACAATAAAGACACTGGAAAAGAAATCGCGATCAAGGCAATATCGCGCAGTTTATTTACCGAACAAAAAAAGTTCAAGGAACTCTTTGAAAACGAGATGAAAGTACTCAAAGCTTGCCAGAATGTCAATATAATCAAGATGTATGACGTCAAAAGGACAACTAACAATTATTATCTGATTCTGGAGTACTGCAATGAAGGAGATCTCAAACAATATCTTGAAAAGAAAGGAAAGCTTTCTGAAGAAGAGGCCGTCGACATTCTGATTCAAATTTTGAACGCATTCAAAACGTTAGTCAAAAAGAATATTTTGCATCGTGATTTAAAGCTTGCGAATGTTTTGAAACATAATGGTATCATCAAGGTCGCTGATTTCGGGTTCTGCAAAGTGCTTGAGGGAGATGAAACCAAAGCAAAGACGTACTTAGGAACTGCACTCAATATGGCTCCCGAAATACTCTCAGGAAAGCCCTATGACAATAAAGCTGACATCTGGTCGATTGGAACTGTTTTCTATGAGTTGCTGTTCGGAGTCTCTGTGTTCGGAACAAGTGACATAAAAGCATTGAAGAAACCTGAGGAGCTAGTGATTGAGATTCCTAGAGAAGGCTGCACTATCTCTGAAGTTGCGAAGGACGTACTCAAGAGAATGTTGGTGGTTGACCCGGAAAAACGAATTACGTGGGAGGAACTTTTTTTACATAGAATCAACACATATCGAGATGAAAAAATCATGAAGGACTTAAACACGAGTTTGGACGGCTCACGTTCACAGAGTCTGAAAGAAAGCATGAGCAAATTCTACATCAATACAAATAAAGTGGTCCAGCACTTGCAGGATTATAAGAAAAAAGAGCAGATAAACAAATTTGCTAAGGACGCTGCAATGGGCGGAGACCCCAAATCTTTAGTTTATAAAGGTCCCGTCATCCAGCATTCTGGAAGCCAAGTAGACCAAGACAATGATTCGGGTATCGATATATAAACATTTTGAACGATTATCTGATTACTTTTCTTATTATTATATTTAGAAGACGCAAAGACGGATGATGACGGAAAGGCAACTATGTATGAAGACGGCGAAGACGACATCAAGGGAGACACAGTAACTGCAGCGTTGGAGAAGAAGAGGAAAATGATACAAAGAAACTCGAATCGCACCCTCCACGAAAGAAACAAATGCGCTTTCTTGGGCGGCGTTGCCGATGAAACATCAATGTTTGAATTAGAGCTCTCTAATCATGCAACTTTCGTGCTTGTAAAGCAATTAAACTACAAGATAAATTTGATAAAACGCATGCTTCAAAAAGGCGATAAAGTACTTCTTGCTTTATTTTCAATTGAAAAGTGGGATGAGTGGATTCAAACCAAAGAATATGAGAACATCCTCAAGCACATTTCGGAGGAAGGAGAGATATTCCAGGGGTATTTAAGCTCGATTGCTGAGAAATTCAAGGGGATGGATAAGGTGGCTATTGAGGTCGTGCCAAGATTCCAGGAAGTAATGGGCTTGGAGTTGGATGAGAGCAAAAAGGCGAAATTTGATGAGGTTTATAAGAAAGTGCTAGATCAGTATTTAAAAGCGGTTTTGAATGTAGCAAATACTGCGGGAAAAAGCGAAGAAGATTTAAGATTGTTATGGCAACATGCTGATAGCGTGATAAGTTCGTTGGAGGTTGAAGAGGTGTTTTTCTTTGAGGATAAAAATGGGAAGCAATTTGATTTTACTAAATTTTACGAAGAGATGCAGCAACTGGACGCAGAAAAATTGAAAAAGAGAGTCAATCAAAGGCTCGAGAAACTGAAGGTCTTTTAAATTTAGTTAAGTTTAATTGAGAGGTTTAATACATTGTTTCAGTTGTGTAAGGAGAAAACAGATCACTTCATATAACAAACTGATGAAAAAATTTCAACAAATATTTAATGATAGGAATCTTAGGTTAGAAATTTTGCGAGAATAATATGGCTGGGGGGGGGGGGGTACTAAATAATCATGAAAAAAGCGATGGATTAGCCAATATCAAGAATGCTACAGAAAAAAAAATAATCTGGATAGTCTTCGAGAAGCTTGACCTACTCACAATAGTCCAATGTTACTCAGAGATGTTATTTTTGTAAACTTAATTTAAAAGATCTGATTCACAGAGATATAGGAGGTATTAGTTCTCACGTATTATAATTATTTTCTAAAATTTGGATTTCGAAAAAAACAAATAAAAATAATTCTATATTGGTGAGCTGCTATTATAGTACAGGGATCATGTTTGACCAGAGTAATGGTAATTTTGATTGTGATAAGAAGGCGTGTTTCTTTCAGAGTCTGTTGTCTAGAGAGTATCAATCATCAAAGACAAATATATAGGATTAGGTAAAATCTCATTTTAAAGACGACTACTAAAGGATACTGGAGTAAAAAAAAAATGATAATAATAGAGTATGAACAGAATTTAAATTAGGAAAGTAGAAAATTGAAAAATTTACTATGCTTTATTAGTTCTTGAGATTTAATCATCAAGTGCATTACGAATATACACTAACTAACTAACCAGATAACGATACTATTTAATTGCACAATTAACATCAACATACAGTAATACAATTCGTAAAAAATTAGAACTAATACTGCAAAAATTGTTTAATACATATACTATAACGAAGTATTTACTCTCACACGAAACTAAGCCAAAATGGCAATTTGGAAACTATTTAATTTTGAAAGAGATTCTTTTTGCAATCTTATGATGAAAAAAGAGGTACGATGAGAACTAATTATATAAAGAGAGATGATTTTTTGTTCTCTCACGTCTGTTATTATGATTTTCACAATTTTCATCGAAATTGAGCAGAGTTAAAGCTTCAGTTACCCGATATTGAAAAAATGAGGTCTATATTCTCACTATTTTAAAACTTTCATATTTCAACGTGGAGTCTCACTTGCACTTAGATCTCATCCAAAAAAAGACACCAATTTTCCAATCAAACCGTAAGAACAGGGCTAATCACCATCAATTCATTTGGGTATCTCCTTAGGAAGTATTAACTTTCAAGCCAAAAGAATCAATTTCCAATATTTTGTAATGAACTTTTTAATAATTTTTGGATGCAGGAAGGTGCAGCAAGAGAGATATAAGAAATCAATTCATCAGGTAACTGCTAACCTCTAACGAGCAAGCAAGAGAAAGAAGTAAAACCTGTGGTTATTCATTTACAATTCACACTCAAGTATCATTTTTGGATAACCCTGCTTGAGCATAAAAGGTTTGTACTGCACTCCGAATTTTTTTTGTATTTCTTGGATTCCCCGCTTAAGACACATAATACTAGCCATGTGGCACAATTGGGCTGTTTGTGAGGAATTTCCCCTTTTAAATTCTTGAGCATCTGTCTCTTGGACAAAATCAACAAAGATTTTGAGAAAAGCTGCATGACTCAGTTCAGGGATTGCTCTTGATCCCGTGCAAAATGCGGAAAGACTTTTCCAGCTTGTTTTATCTTCAAAAAGCTTCTTGCAGTTTTTAAGACCTTTGTTCTCTGTTAAATGATTCAGGAGCACATCTCCAAGCTTCTTTGGGAAATTTTTGCCTCCATTGTTCGTTTTCGACTCTTTTGCATTTTGTCTAGGGTCTTGTGCATTGATAGATTTAATGATCTCTTCAGTTGGTTTCACAATAACTTTGAAAGTTGTTTTATCAGTCTGAACAATCGCAGAGTAATTCTCGGCACCAACGATTAACTCTCTTACAGCCATGGGCTGAGTTTGGGTGGTTTCTTGAGTTTTTACTTGCTCTCTTTTTTCAGTTTGAGGTGCAAGTTCTAATTCCATTTTGCTAAGATATTGGCTTAGGAAAAGATCTAGTTCTCGTTGAGACTCATCATCAAGGTTATCAGTTCGATTGTAAATGCCTTCAAAGGTGGTGTACATGGGATTATTGTTTTCATTTGGTCCACGAACCTGAGAATCTGAGTCTTCAATCCTCTCGATGTTGTTAGAGTCAAAGTTTATGAACCCGAGAGTGGATCGGTAGCAGTCTAACTCAGAACTATGATATTGAGCTGATTCTTGAGAGAATAGGTCGAAATCAATGTCTTTCTTTTGCCTTGAGACAAGAGTGGGTTTGAATTGTGTAGGATGGTCATTAGTCTGATGGAAAATGTGGTCACCAGCGGAAGAGAATGGGTCTTCGCCATCATAAACTTCATTTTCATAGGAGATGAAAAGATCGGCCATTAAAACACGGATACACAAATTCTAAATTTTTTTTAATTTAGATTTGTAGGTTAAAAAATGGTTTTTTGTATCGGTTTATAAGTCAAAAGAAAATAGACAAAATCCAGTCAAAAGAAAGTAGACAAAATCCATATTCTATTGTAATTTACTAATCAGAAAAATTTATAATAGAATTCGACCTAAGTCCTGCTTTTTGTTGGATTTAGGCGAAAGCTGAGCTTGAACTCACCTCAGTGTGAGAGATGTTCGTTTCTTCTCTCTGATTTGATGGTTGTATACACAGAAGCATGGGTTATTAAAGTACTAACGCTGAAAATACCATATCATTACAGTGCGAACTTTGTTTGATTGCAGCACTGAAGGTATGAGAAAACTTGAAGAAATTGGATCATTCTCAGAGTACCTGATAGATAATTGGTTTTGATGAGTGAGAAAATGTTTCTATCTAGAAGAGTTTTTTCCATTAAGAATCTATTTCAGTGAAACCTTCAAAAAAGTGTGATATCGACTTCTAACACATATTGATGGTATATTACTAGAGCTTCTAAAATTCCCACAGAGAAGTTAGCTCATCATAAATTAAGTTAGTGATAATTTTTTTACTGAGATGAATGGGTTTTCTCCTCATTTGCTAGAAAAGTTATTTAGTTGCTGTAAAAGACAAGCTACGTCAGTCAGCGTTCTTCTTAAGGAGCTATTAATCAGTTTATATGCTTATCAAGCGAGGAAATTAGCAATACAGTGTATACGTAAACATTGATTGGAATGAGCTTAATTATAGTAGGAAGCAAAAGCAGAGGGTTTGAAAAACGATCTTTTTTCTTTACGTCAAAGTATTAGATGCCGATAGCATTACTTCATAAAAACGCTATGAGTTCGCTAAAACTAAGAAGAATAAACACAGAGGATATCAGGTCTCAAGTAAATTAAACTCTTCAAACTCCGCTTTTATATTTTACATCGATTAAGTTTACGCGGCTTGATAAAGAAAAGCTTTTCCAAATTCTGACTGAACTTGCTCCATTCACAAAAATTCTCAGACGGCTCAGTAAATCTCTGGAAAATGCATCGCCTTTTCATTTATTGAAGCTTCGTGTGACTTGTTTATCGATTTCAAATATATGGACCTGAAATTAGGTTCATCATCTTCCTATAGCATGAGATTCCTCAAAAAAAAGTGTCGGACTCGTAATTTGCCTTGAAGTTTTCAATCTCCTAAAAACAATATTGCATCAGTTCAAGCCTTTGCATTTTGTCGCTCTTTCATTAAGTTTCCCAATTTTCTCACTTAGAGAGAAAAGCCAGTGATAGAATGGAGTTTGACAGCATCAAGAAGTTAACTTCTCAGCTCTTGTTATTATTTAAGGAACGCCATGTCCATACATCCGGATTCTGAAATAAATCTCACTACCACATTGTCTCGTATTCTAGCTGACAAGATCATGTGGTCGTCAGGCTGAGATGTACCCCTGATTTCTTTAGGAAACTAATCGGCTCGACAATATCTTATCCCACAACATAAATAAATTCTTGAGAATCATAACTATATTATCTTTCCTGCGATCAGTTTCCTTTTTATTGCACTAAATCACCCCCACAAATGGACGTAATCACTAAAAACTTCATGCAAACTAATTCCAACCTAGGACGCTGTGAAATCTTTCGTCTCCACAACGTTCAAATACAATTTCAAATCTCCTCGCGCACGCAAAATACAGCTTCCCGAGCTTGACAAAGATCAATTTAAACGTAAAAGCAAAACTCCGAGCGCCGCCGACCTCATATCTCCCAAAAGAGGGCCTGTTATGCTGAGTCCGCTCAAAGACTCATTTGCCAGCCCCTCAAATTACAGCACAATACAGACAAACAACGTGAAAAAATGGATAAGGTAAGAAGAGCCAACATATTCACACTGACTCTTATTCCAAGAGATCGAGACATTGCGAAGATCGTTGGAAAGAATCCGAGGATCATTGATCCCAGAAAGGACGAAGATGATGTACTTCCTAGCTAGTTTCTCGCCGTTAATCATTGTTTCATAGTTACATTTGGATGAGAGAAAAGAAATCTCGGTTGCTCTCACCAATTTGCGAAAGAAATATGATGATGTAAAGGAAAAGACAATGAAGAAAGAGACCGAAATTGCGCAAATGCGGGTAAATATACAAGCGCGTTAATGCCCAGTAGAAATCATATGACTTAGGAATCCATCGAGAAAATGAAGGAAGAAGCAAATCGAATTAACCAATCTACTGAAGGTCTAAAAGCGCAGTTCGAAGAGCTTCAGAAAGGGTTTCAGGTTCGAAAGCAGATGTATGAGGGAGCTGAGTTAATGAGTGATTCATATCAGCACATGTATGACAGAATGAGGGTAAAATTGCCTTATTGGGGAGCATACTCAATTGTACGTTTACCTAAAGCACGACAAATTAGTTTATCAGACGAAATTAGCTCACATCGATGAGGCTCTGGAATATCGAAACCAGGAGCTGAGTGTGGTTGTTGATGAAGCGAAAAAGGCGGAGCAATCGCAGCTACAATCAAAGATTTATTTGAACACGTTGATCACAAGCATTGAACACGAAAAGAAGAAGAGAGAGGAGAGTCTTGTAGTCTTTAAAAACGCAATTAGAAATCGACAGGAAGCTGAACTTCAGAGGTAACACCCCAGGAAAATATATGATACTACAATATATTAATGGCATATAGAGAAGAGCGAATAAGAAGGACGCAAGAAATAGCAGAAACTGCTGCTCAAGAGCAAGGTTCGGCCAACGAGGTAATTTTATTGTTGATTGGCAACAGGAAATAGCGCTTGTGTCTAGAGAAAATGGAGGAAATTACTGCTGGTGCATAAGTTCCTTAGCCAGTTCTTAAAAGGAAAAATGGAAAGAGAGATGGGAAAATATCGTGCTGTTGAACAAGCATATCAGAAAATCAAAGCCCAAACAGTATCTCTCTCTTTCTAGTGGAATGATTTATTATTGCAACTTATAGGGTATCTCGGATGCGAGAGAAATCGTGAGTAGATTCGCAAATAGAGAACAAACTTACAGCGAGTTGCTGATCTCAATCGCTGACTATGAGCGCAAAATAGACAGCCATAAAAAAGAAAACGAAGAGCTCAATTCCAAGATGAATGCCCTGAAATCGATGCTAATGCAGCCCGTTATGGGGAAAACTATGATTGGGACGTTTAATATAAAGGAAGATATCCAAGAAGTAATTTCTCATAATTTCTTTAGCGAATTAACCGTACCACCATATAGATGGAAAAAGAATTGCAGCAAGCCACACAACAGTATAAAAATTATAGACTCATTAACGATAAGCTCTACTCCTGGTCCGTGAAAATGCTCAAAAAATTTGATAAGGTTTACCCTCTATCCGAAAGCATGAGATAAATATAATATTTTTAACTTTGTTACTTATAGTTCCAGAGCGTCCATGGTGGAAACTATTACGAGCAATACAAGCGTGATGATGTGGTCGAACCGTTTTTAGCTGTCGTTCAAAAATGCAAAGAATATATTGACAATATTCCACCAGAAGTAATTCTTTCATAATGAGCTCTTTTCCAAGTAAATCTATTGTAGGAAGCGGAACAGACTTTGGAAGAAATAGAGAGAACGAAAATCACAGATGAGATTGCTGATCAAGAATATTTGCAGAAGAATAACCGAGTGAAGCCTCTCGTGCAAAATGTGGGATCCGATCATCCTGTTTTTGACCGAAAGGACACTTTTGAGACTGAAAAGAGTGTGACAGTCCGGGATTACACAGAAGTCCCAGCAGTAGAAGAAGATGAAGGTAAAATTGAGAGTTATTATTCACAGCTCACAATATGTAAATTATAGCTGATGATGTGGAAGACGAAGCGGCAGAGCTCGAAAATATGAGAAAGCAGTTTAAAAAACAGAAGGATTTGTAGTAGATCATCTATTTATGAAAATATGTTGCGCATCTAGTGAGATAAAACCGAACCATTTGAGTTTCATGATTATAACGTTTTATTCGTAAATGTGAGCTAACAAACTAAAACTACCGAACTCCAGTTGTCTTGGGTATGCAATAGCCCTAAAAAGTTTCCATTATTTCGAAAATATACAGAAACCTCGAGACACATAACAAAATTTGTAATACTGCTAACTTGGAATTTATATCACACGAAGTCAACATACCGTTTTAGTTTTGACAATACTGAAGTCATATAATAGTCATTTTGGGAGCATTTTAGCTCGAATTTTGATCTGAGTGAGTTTATTGTAAAATTTTTGTATTCATATTACATTTTGAAGAGATCAGGCATTCAAAGCCTCAACTTCAAAACAATTTCTCAGTAAATTGCGAACAGACCTTTATCTTTTTGGATACCTATATGCATCACAGTCCCATTGAAACGAAGTTTTAGAGACTAACATCATAAATTCATTTAGTAGAATTTCAGAACAAATACTACTCATTTTCCCTACTAAATATAATGAAACTTCTACATCTATGAAGGTTCATCTTTGATGTCTAACATCGAGAATTGCGGTGAGCCTTTTCTGAGGGTTTGATTTTTCGGTATCATCTCCTTCAGTTCAATTATTTTTCTCTCATTATTAGACATTGAGTTGCCTTTCCACGTCTTCTCCTGTAGTAACAATGGTTCTTTTAATTTTTTTATATTATCCTCTCCTTTTCCCTTTTGATCTTTGATTTCGAACGATAGGTCACCACCAGCAGCGTCTTTTTCAATTTGGTTTATCTTATCAATCAACTTCTGATCCACGACCAACTCTTCATCCAATTTTTGCAGTGTTCTGACCATTTGTTTTCCCAGCAGCTGAATTATCTGATTATTTATCCTTCTCAGGCTCGGATCCTTTTCCTCTTGTAGCTTCCTATAGGCCATATACAACTCCATTAGCTTCGGGAGACTATCATATTCTGAATAGTCCTGGTTGAGCAGATTCACTATAATATCCTCTTCTTCATTCTTGCCAATTTCAGCCTCCGCCAAATCTTTATACAATTTAGGTTGCAGAGTGTAATTAAAAACTTCTCTTTGCTCTTTGCTGAGCAGAAGATCTTTCAATTTTTCAAATTGCTGCAACTTTTTCACAACCTCTATCAGATCGATATCATGCTGTAGGCGCTCTTCAATCTGTTTCAACAAAATCTGGTTTTCTGAAGGCGTCTTTCTCCAAAAACAACAATAATCCTCGCAAAAGCCCTGTAAGCTTGTCTTAATTCTCTTTTTCGAAAGCTGCTTTGCGAAGCGATCATTTAACAGCTGTATTTTCTTTTTTGATCCATCTGTTTCAGTTCTCTTCACCTGCATCTGATCTGAGCCTATCGGCACTTCGTTTCCTTCCTCAACGCTCTCGCGATTCGAATTCTCAGCCGCCTCCTTCTCATGAATCTCATAAATTTCATTAGCTATCGTTACTCTCATTTTATAGATATTATAAGGAATCGCTATCAGCCCAAACGCGGATATCAAAGCAGCGACAATACCTCCCACCACAGATAGCAACTCAATTAAATCCATGTATTGTCTGTAGTACTCGCCCTTGAACTGATCCATCCGCAGCACAAGTCGAAAATAAGGCGCATTTTCATTTTCATAGACTTGTTCTCTGAGATTCTGAGCTGGCATGCGGTGCGTAATTAATGTCACGTTCGAACTAAAAGGTAGCCAGCTCTTATTACTGGTGATATTATGCTTCATCAAGAACATATCAACAGCTTTCGCCTCTTTCAAAGGAGATAATAGCCATTGCTGATTGGTTAGATAAGGCACGATTGGCCTCTCGTAGCTTGAAGGATTGATGATGTTGTCGATATAAAAAAATTGAAGTCGTATTTCATGGCTTCTGATAAATTTGACGGCCTCTTCTTTCGATAAGCAAGAGAAACCGTTTTCAGTGGAATTCTGACAAGCAACCACATTCATTCGCAGATAAGCGAACTCGTCCATCAGGTAACTGCCTTTCAGGTCAATTGCTGGAACGTTTGGACATCCCATTGTTTTCAGCCCATATTTTTGGAACTCTCGCTCAAAATTGTAACTCTGAGATTGGAAGTTCTCTTTTTTGCAAGGATACAACGAATGAGTTTCATCTTTCTTAGTGAGGAAACCGTACTCGTCTCGTGTTACTCTGCGGAGTTCAAATTTGATATCAAACACGCGATTTATCTCTGGAAATGAAATGTTTTCGAAGCCGATTGCAAACATGAAGTTAGAAGGGTTGAGTTGGATGCCTTCATCGAGGTTGTCATAAGTATTGTATTTGATAGTAACGACTTGTCTACTGACCATCTCATAGCAGAAGCCGCCTGTAATGATAACGAGAAGGACAATCATCGCGATTGTGAGAGCACCGGAAACATTCGAGGTTTGTTCGTCTCGTTTTCTTATGTAAAGAAATGCTCTTTGACCAAAGAAGATATCAAATTTAGAAAGGAAACTCCAATATTCTGAAGTTTTCTCTCCTTCTGTGGTTGTCATGGATTCAGCAATAAAAATAAATTTTCGCTTGTATTTACCAGGAGCAAACAAATAAATAGTGTATTTAAGCCTATCAACATTAGCAGCACAATGAGGTGATTACTAATGAGCTGGTCAAGAATTAAAAAAAATATACACCAGGGTTAGCATGTTACAAATCACAGGATATGAAAAGTCTGACCAAACAATAACTGCAAGATTTGCCAAGGAAGAAAATTCACTCTAAACGGTGTCAACTAGTTTAAAACCAGAGCCAACGTAACCATATATCGAATCAGAATACAATTTAATGTTGCAGTTGTAAGAAGTGATCGATTGATTCATCAATGGAACTCATAATTCGTAAAGGTTATTCTTTATAAACAAGAGAGACAGCACTTGGACTTCACATCGATCGCTTGGCTACGGATAAGAGAATAAATTAAATTAGCTAACACTATGAATTGCAAAAGCTTACTCTAAAGGATTCATTTCGCGAAGTCGCGCTCTGCTTTTTTTATTATGAACATTTTTCATAAGGCCACTTTTTTTGGAACTTTCTACATCACTTCCGTTTTTCTTCGACTTATCTCCCATAATCGTAATGATGTTCAGACCACCGTTTGATTTTTTCGACCGGTCGACTTGATAGATCAACGACTGAGATTCAGTTAAAAAAAAGATTTAATACCTGAGGATTCCTCAACTTCTGAGCTTCCTTCAGGTTCTGATTTAATCCCAGGCATGATAGAGTCGAGATGAGCTCCATATTGAGCTAGCGATCCAAATTTATAATCTTTTGTGAAAATTCTCTTACTCTCTTGATAAGCGAAACTTCCCTTTGTTGGTTTCCTTCCGCTACTCTGGCTTGTCTGATTCATGTCTTTTAAAAAATCAAATGTTTCCATTTGGCCGGCTTTTTTATTGTATTCTGCTGGATCTTTTTGTATCTATATTAAAGTCAAATATCCTTCAGATACTTTGACGTAGAGAACAATCACCTTGGCCAAGATCTCTGTCAAATATGCGATTTTATTTTTGCAACGATCAATTTCCATATCATTCTCTTGGCTTACGTCCTTGGTATAAAAACATTCCATATATGCAAAAGCTTTCTGCTCTTCAAGCTGGAGCGTCAGAAACAAATGAATAACCAAAAAGCTTGGTGGTACAGTACTTTCACAATTTCTTTTTTCAGCTGAGTGATTTCTACTTTTTTTTCTTCATGGAGAAACACAGCGCAAATCCAGAGCATCAGGTTATGCGCCTCAAGAGGAATGCTCAAAAATGCTGTTGCTGCATCTATTCATCAATTCAATTCCATATTATTCAAGTCGCTAAGTATCTCTTTGATACTGTCTAATATTTTGTATTTTTCTTTGATCGAAAGCATGATTTTGTGGCAATTTTCGTCGATATTTTCTATCTCATAACTGGCAAGTCTCTTTTTGAAACCAGTGATGTCTTGGATAGTTTCCTATAGCATGTGAATGCTAGCTTCCTTTCAGGTTTACTTGAAATAGAGGCCAAACTTCGTAGTCAATGTCAATTCCAAGTATTTTTAGGACAATCGTTGCTATTATGCATCAGAAAATTACGATAACGAAGATGTTGAAAGTACCCATGTCAATTAAGATAGGAGGAGGAGGATTTTTCACGTTCAAGAAATAGGCAATCTCGTTTTTATTGATTTTGTTTGCATATAATAGTGTGCTTTTGACTGTATTAGTTGTTAAATGGCTGCTGCTGAAAAATATCAATTTACTGTATCCGTTCTTCTCTTCCTTCTTCCTGTAGAACTCTTCGAGTTTTTGATCGGTGCTTTTCAGAAGATTTTCGTAAGCGATTTTTGGGTCAACTGGTTTCTCTTGCTTTAGCTTTTCTTTTTTCAGGAGCTTTAGGTATTTGATTTTAATTCCCTCTAGAAATGAAATATTCTACTGTTTCAAGATGAGCTTTTTCTGTTGCTAGCAAGTTTTGAATGTGTTCGAGATAGACGTTTCCTCCAATCATACTGAGAATTTATATTGAAATGAAATTTTAAAATTTGCAATGCGTTCACATATTATAACAACGATGAAAAACCCTTAGTTAACAGCTATTTGGCAACAAATGCTGCTTGCAAAGTGCATTTGAACTTATACTTTAAGGAGTAGTAGTATAATAAGTTCTCTTAGAATTTGCTATTGTTTTCTTTGAAGCCAATAGTCACATTATTTTCTTTTGTTGCACAGACAAAAGCTGTCAGTGGTTTTAATATCAAGTGTCTGAAATCATTCTCGATCTTAATACTTTAAACACTTTTCAAATAGGTTATTTCCAAAATTTGAAATCTGAAGAGAATGTTTATTCTTTTCAAGACTACTGGCCATATAAATGACTCAATCTATCTAAATTGATTACAATTGGCAAAATCTCCTTTGTCGATTGGATCTCAATCTAAAAGCAGATCTAGATCCGTATTGCTAACGATTCAGGAATATCTGAACTTCTGTTATCTTGTCGGAATTTGACTAAGGAATATTTTTAATTCTCACACCTACAGTGAATTTCGATTGACTCGCTTCAAACTCTGATAATAGCCCTCTTCTAAATGAGTTACCCAACGGCAGTCAAACCACTGCCTAGCTACAACCCCGTCCAGCCAATAAGTACCGAAACACCAAAATGCAATGACCCAAGCACGTTTCCGTATTATTCACGCTGCATGGAGCGTGAAGACATCATTTATCCGCTTCAGCTCGCCTTCTTTGCGTGCTTTCTCATGTGCCTTCTGCTACTCTTCCCTACCCTGAGAAATATCACAACGACATTCATCAAAAAAAGCAAAGGAAACCTCATGATTAGAGTCATCAGCCTCACACTTATCGCTTACTTGACCTTACGCCTCTTATACTTCTCAGACGGCTTCTTCCAAGTCGGAGGATACTGGAATTTCCCTCTCTACATATTAACCAGCCTGGATTACGCCTCGATATTACTTCTCAACACTGCTCTGATGCTCTGCGCGCAGGTTTGGATCTCTACAATACTCACTCTTAGCCTCAATAATGATAAGAAACGTGTTGTTCAAATCACTTGCGCTTTGTTATGTTTCTTCAATTTGATTTATTTGGGAATCACTGTCGCTCATGAAATGATTATGGAAGATGATGATTCAAAAGTAATCAATCCAGAAGAATCTAACGCATGGACGCTTACACGCATACTGCTTTGCATTTCGACAGTATCGAATGGGCTTTTCTTTATAACTGGCTGCTTGATGTTGATGGGTGCGTTAAGAACGGTGAAAGATCAACAGAAACGCTGCACAGACGGCATGAAAGAGAGGTTCACGCTTGCTTTTGCGATATTATCTTTTTTGCGGATGGGAAGATGCGGCTTAGCGAGCTCGTTGAAGCAAACTCGACAAGATTCGATAGTCAATGGAGATTATGTTTGGGCAGCTATTTTCACAGGATATATGATACTGACAGAATTTTTGCCTTCGATTGTCATCCTGGCTAAATTTTCCTTGGATGAAGCCCGCTTATACAAGCAAAGCTTTGATGAAGCATCTGGTATTAAGATAACGTTATTCCAAGATGAGAAAGATCTTGACAAGGAAATTCTAGAAAATGCAGAAAGACGAAATGGTAAATCATCAACAGCATCCAATAAGCTGCATTTCAGAAGCCTAAGTAACAGGACAAGAGCTGATAGTCAACCTGAAAGCATTGACAGTAAACTTCTCCAAAGCGAACATTCCAACTAGCTGGATTGAATAAAGTGATAATGATTCTATGATCTATATCGTTTTAGCAGGTTATCCTCTTCAAGATTGCCGGAGAAATTTGAAATTTCATAGATATTATTGTAAACTCACATGTTATTGCAAAAAATTCAAGTGTGCTGGGCATTAGTTCCCAGTTGTTCAGTTAATAATGCATAATTCATACGTATTGGCAACAAGAAATAAAGACAACTTGTATCAAACTCGGCATTTCAGCGTGATTGATTCCATTATTTCATTATAAAAGGAGAAGAATTTTTGTTAGAAGTCCATTGAGATTAAGCACCTAAGATTCATGGTTCCTTACGATAAAACCTTAAAAGATAGATTTTTATGTATCAACAGGAAACTGGCTATTGAATAGCATATTTAAATAATCTTCTTCGTTTTAAAGAACGCTTTCATGAATCTTGTTTGAAGAAAGGCAATCGCTATGAATATAATGATGCTGCAAATGCTGACGAATTTCACAAGGAACGATATATTATCTGCTTCTTCGAGTTTTTCCTCTTCCCTCCGTAAGGTTAAACTCATTCTCGTTTGGATTGATTTTAGAATCTTATGCCATCGTTTGACCTGATGCTCGATTATACCCATTTTCTCCTTTGTAATAATTTCTTGGTCCTTATCGACTATCTGCGCGCCGATTTTGAAATCAACTATAAATGTCTGTCTTTTCGGATCATCATTTCCAATGCATAGGTTAACGTTACCCTCGACATTCGCTGTAACATCAAAAAAGTACTCTGATCTTTCTCTCATAATCAATATCTCATCTCCTCTGTCATTGACTAATCGTACGTAAGTGTTTGGTGCAGGATCTTGAGGTGGTCGCAGTGTGATATTTCCTTGCATTCGGGTTCCTGTCGTCACTTGCTCCCCAAAGCACATTCCGTAGCCAGGATCGACGACATAGCCGAAGCTATCTGAGCTTCCAAAATGGACCAGCGCTGCAGATATAGCGATAAGGAAGAGAATGCTCCTTTTCATATTTTATTAGTTGTTACGTGGGTTTTATATAAATTTCAGAGACGAATCAATGGATATTTTAAAAATATTGCTGTACAAACTCTGGTTGGCGTTATTGTCAGTTAACTCAAAAGGCAAGATAAGAAGATCACTTGCCTCTGTGATTGTTGGACAAGATAACTCGCAAAAGTTTATCAGAGTCGCGTGTCAGGAGTTCTGCTTAAGTTGTAAGATTCCAAGAAAACGGATAATTAAACAGGTAGTCACACTTCACCAATCCTATTGCTATTATACAGAGCTCAGGGGATTTTTGATTATGAAGTGTCTAATTTTGCTTGGGTTTATCAAGATGAACTTCCAGGCATAAATTTTCCAGAATTTTCTTCTGATTTCCTCTTAGAGATCTAGAAGTCTGATGGAAAATTTCAGCTCGAATAACATATCAGATCCTGAAACTCTTTGTAAAATGTCTATTCGATAATCAGATCTCAGCGAGACCTTTTTAATAAACTCAACGCATCTTCTTAAGTAACGAAAGTTATATCAAATAATAAAGATATACTATATTCTCAAAGTCCAACTCACATATTAACAAACACAATATGATTACAACCTTTTATTTATTTCACAGTTATTAGGTTCTGAAATTTATACGATTTTTTCGGCTCGACGTTCTCCTGTGGCGGCGAGATCACATCAACCAAGTTCCTTGCAATTCTGATCAATTGTACACCCATACTTTCATTCTTCTTCCCTTCTATCAACCGTAGCCCTTCAGTTTTTAAGTCATTCACATATCCCAACAACACCTTTTTGAAATACACCTCATTCATCTTTCCCTCCTTCAGAAGCTCTTCAATAAGGTTTGAGTCTTGGTCAGCCTTGATATTCTTGATGATCTTTTGGGATATATTGCTCTGAAGCGACTTGTAAATCTCCCTCAGATCACCAATCTCTTGGTTTACAAACCGACAAAGCGTAGCATAATCGCTTGTATTTTGGAAATATTTCCATTCAGCTAAATCTTTAAACTTAGACGAAGCGTTTTCAAGCGCGACCTCTTTTTTCAAGTTATTTGCGCGCATAAGCGCTTTCTTTACAATCAGATAGGCGCAGACGCTGCCTTGCACTGAAACTTCCTTCTCTAAAATTTCAATTGCAAGATTAGTTAAAAATGATATCTGATCTCGTTCTTTGAGGAGAACTGGCAGCACACGAGCGTAGTCAACTCTCGGATCGTTCTCTGACGGCTTTATCGGTAGTTTTTCGAATTTCACAGTCTCAGGTTCCGTTTGCTTCGAGCTCAATGGAGCCATTTTCAGCGGTTGTTGATGAAGAAAGGAACTAAATATCGTTTTAGTTGGGCGATTGGTCTCTTTTTCCGTGAGAGCATTGCTCGGTTTTTCGTACTCAAGCAACTGCTTCCATGTGATTCTGTGAGCTGGATCCGCGACTAACATCTTTCGCAAAAGCTCTTCCATTTTCGTAGAAATCGGGTTACGTTGACGTGGCATCTGCAATGGTGAAAACGCAATCTTATTGAGCAAACTTGGAATGTTAGTGTCTTCGTAAGGACAGATTCCGAAGAGAGTTTCGTAAATCAAAACTCCTAAGGACCAGATGTCGCATTTGGAGTTATAAGGACTTCCTTTCAAAACCTCAGGCGCCATGTATATGGGAGAGCCAACCATGCTTAAAGTCATGTCGAAAGGAGAATTCAGCTGCTTGCAGAATCCAAAGTCAGCTACCTTAAGTTTTCCTTGATGAAAAAGGATGTTGCTAGGCTTCAAGTCTCTGTGGAGGATGTTTTCTTCATGTAACGTTTTGAACGCGTTGAGTAGTTGATAAAAGATTTCCCAAGTTTCGGATTCAAGCATAAAGCTTTTTCGTGAGATTCGGTCTTCCAGGGTGCCACCGTCACAGTGCTCGTAGACTAGATAAGTGGCATCGGAGGTCTTGAAAGTTTTGTAAAACTTTACGATGTTGTCGTTCTTAATTTTGCCCAGGGCTTCGATTTCGTTCGCAGTGAACGAACCGAGCTTTGCAACCTGAGAAAATTTTCTTTGAGGGATCTGCTTCACTGCGTATTGCTTATAATCGGTTTGGCTAATAGCGCGGTAGACAGACCCGAATTGACCTGAACCGAGGATCTCACAAAGGTTGTAATCTCCGACTATCATTTGCAGAAAAATAAGTATTAATGATTTGAAACTCTGAGTAGTAGTGTAGAACTTAAAATTTATTTGGCCAGATGCCGGTATTTAAGCTAACATCTAATTGCAACGGCGAAAAGTGCAAAAACTTTCGTCAGTAAATCATCGATTAATAGTTCCTGTGACAAGATCAAAATATGAAGTAACCTTCGTATAGAAAGTGTGCTGAAGAATTTACTTCTTCATGGTCATTTTGATAGATTAGACTATAGCTCACGATACAAAAGTTCCCCTAGTCAATACTCTTTCAAATTATCAGTTGTTTGGTTAACAGAACTAATCGATGCATGTGCGTGAAAGAGATACATATATAGATTTAAAATTACTAGCGTGAACCCAGTGATCCTGGGGTAGAGACCAAGCAATTCGAGCAGATAATTTATCAATTATGTACAATCTGAGAGAAATGTTAAACAAATAATAGTTTTAATCAGATATTCTTTTCTCCCTTCTAGACCATCGACAAAAAAATCTAAGCTTGAGAAAGCAGTCGAGCAAACGAATGAAATAACAATTAGCTATTAATTTCAAACATCAGAGCTTGGCACAAAAAATATTTAAGAATTAACAAAGAAGATTGATAAGTTGCTGGAATTTACTATCACTACAGAATAAGTGGTTCAAAGTGAATTTATTGAAATTGTGAGTGCTATCCTGAGCTCAACAATCAGCAAGTTTCAGCTCATCAAGCGCTAATTCGGAACTCATCGATGAGATTTGCATCCTGTTATCTGCCCAACTGTTCTTTTGTTTGACAATCGAGAGATGATTACCTCCTCTATCAGATGGCCATTCACGAATTGCCTTCACGACTGGATAGCTTTGTAAATCGGACGCTATTCTTTGCACTAAATAAAGAAGAAAAACATTCTCTTGCTTAAACTTCACATGCTTAATCCATTACATTTTTCATAAATTCCTCTGATTTCTCTACATTCTAACATCCTTGATAAATCTGCTTCACGTCATAGATGTAACAAACAATCCTCTCCTGAATATTGCCTTAATAAAGTCCTAAATATGGTGACAGGTAATTCATTCAGTAACTAAACATTTCAGTATTTTATCTTTCTATAGATTAACAATTTTTTGGAGCTGGCATTCCAATCGAAAATTCTATCGAATTTCTCAAAGAATCTTATCCTACATATCCATTTAGCTTGTTATCTCTCAGATCGTTGGCTTTTATAATGAGAACCTTTCTTGAATATTAGAAAATTCAATCAAACAAATGCTTAGAAATCTCTTGAAAAGAACAGCTAGACCGCTATTCTACCCAAACACACGATACTTTTTTTCAGAATGCAAAGACGCAACAGGCGATCTGCCTCACTACAGCATCGTCATTTCAGGTAGTTCAATCCAATCCTATCTCACCTACTGATTTCAATCATAGCTGAAGGTGTAGTTGGGGCAACACTCGCTCTGAATCTGGTAAAGACCGGGCATTTCGACAAAACCAATAGAAAAATTCTACTTATCGACCAAGGCGATGTCCCAAAGTACTCAGATTATATGATAGAAAACGACATAAGTGAAGTAATCCCAGAACATAACGTTTATACCGTCAGTCCTTCCTCAAAAGCATTGCTTGAATCGCTTGGAGTATGGGAATTACTCGAACCGAGCCGCTTGTCAAAGGTCGATTGTATGGAAGTTTGGGAAGCTGGAGGAAAAGCTTTTTCAAAATGGACCGACATCAAAAAACCCGAAAAGTCTGAAAAAGCGGATGAAAAAGCAAAAACCGATGAAAAAGAGAAAGCCACCGAGAAGTTGGAAGCGAAAGCTAATGAAAAAGAGAAAGCTGAGAAACTAGAAAAATCCAATGAAGCAGCGAAATCTACTGCAGCGAAAGGGGAAACGAAAACTGAAGAGAAAGATAAAACAGACGATAAGGAGACAAAAACACCTGAAAAACAAGAGGATATCAACATAATGGGTTACACCGTTGAAAGTGGTCATTTACAAGCGGCCTTGCATCATAAATTAGAGGGAGAGGGGATCGTCGAGAGGAAAATCTCGACAAGAATTCGAGATTTATACACGAAAGAAACCGAATGCGCCAATATTAAGCTCGAAGATGGAACAAAATTATCTGCTGACCTTGTAATTGGATGTGAAGGATCCGAGTCCTTCGTTTACAAAGCCATAAAGAATCCGGAGAAAACAGAAGAGCACTTTGGTTTCATTTGTACGGTACAAACCGACGTCAAAACCGACAGAATTTGGGAAAAATTCCTCGATTCTGGGCCTCTGGCTCTGTTGCCTTGCTGGGGAAACTATTACGCTTTATTCTGGAGCTGCGATAAGGATTTATACAAGTTTTTAAGTGATCTCGACGATGAACATTTCATTAAGGAATTCAATTTCAACCTCACAAAGAAACCGAAAACTGAGAAGGAAGAGCCACCAGCAGAAGGCGAAGAAATGCCTCCAACTGTCCTTAAGGTTGTGAGATCAAGGAAAAGTTTTCCTCTCAACACAACTCAAGCAGAGAAATACGTCGATAAAAGACTTGTGCTCATTGGAGAAGCAGCTCATTCGGTTCATCCTTTCGCAGGTCAAGGTCTGAATCTCGGACTGATGGATGTGGAGGTGTTAACTCACGTGCTAAATAAAATCATTGCAGCGGAAAAGGATATCGGAGACAAAGATTTGCTGCAAGAGTTCGAGACTAAAGCGAAGTTGTATAACTATCTCATGATGGGAGGAATTGAAATGATGATGCAGGAGTATGATAACAGTTTGCTGGCTTTTGTTCAAACTCGAAGCTTTGTGCTAAGTGCGCTTAACAGTCTCGGGATTACCAAGAAAGCGTTCAATGAGATTTCCAGCGGGACATCGTATCGAGATATGATTATTAACAGCGATAATGAGGAGTTTTGGAAGGGAATCAAGATTTTGCAAGGGCTTGTCAAGAGTGATGCCCTTCCAAAGCTGTTGGACATTTAAACAGGAGAAACAACAAGATTGAAAATTAATTATCATATTGTAATAGGAATTTTCAAATAAAGTCAGTATAAGTTAGCGGAACTAGGAACCGTATTTATTAATTGATAATTGCACACACTATACACTATGCAACTCAAATCAAACATTTTCGGGTTATGTATATTGTATACGAGATTACTAGCCATTTTCTCTCAACTTCTATTCTCAGCCTTGAGAGTACAAAAGCTATATAGAGGGAATCGAAACTACGCAAAGCGTGTTTTCAAAGAGTTTTTTTTTATGGCCTGACGATCGAGGAAAATCGAAAACATGGCAGAGAAATTCATGTAGTTTAAAATCGTTTGAGGTGATGATGATTGTTATTACTTCAAGAGATTTTAGGATTGAAATTGAGCAATAATAACTCATTAAGAAACCGCAGTGAGCGAGTTTAAAAACTATAACTGATGCAGGCAAGATCATTTAAAGTAAACTATTGCTTAGGGTAGAGTTATTTCTTGAGCGATCTAGAACTTCATCATCGTTGTAATTTCCTTTGGACTTGCTCTCTTGTTTTTGGATAATTTCTGCCAAAGGTTCTCCTTTCTCACTGTTAAATAACTGATAAGCCAGCCAATTGGTGTATAGGTAAGCCAACACACTAAATATTTCTTGAAGAATTAAGTAAGGTGATTTCAAAGCAAAATTATTGAGTTACGAAGTCCGAAATTTGCGAAAAGAACCAGGAATGAGGTCTTTTTCAACTCCTCTACCGATGAATCCAATAATAAAAAAGATCGTACAAGCTGATAGACTTGGAGCAAACATAGTATTGTCGAAAAGACAATAAATTGTGCGGATTTCTCTCTGACAATCTGAGATGCTGGAGTAAAAAAGGCTCGAAAGTCTATCAATTTACCGCTATTTTTGCAGCATACACGGCTACAAAGCAAAGCACCAGAGCTATAATATCAACTATCAGTTTTTGGGGCTCTTTTGCGTCACCAAAGATGAAGAAAGCCATAAATATCAGTATATTTGTCAATAGGAGTAGTTTTGATGACGACGCATATTCCAGGTATTTATCAAATTTGTCTAAAGCCATCAATTATCGCGAGAATTCTGAAAGATCATATTTACCGAGATTGACAGCATCCGTACCAACGCGATAAAGTGTGACAAATTCTGCATCTGTTTTGGTAATTCTGGAGGCTATCAGATAAAAAATTTGGTTAACGAGAACTATCGTTCCTGTTAACACAATGCAGATTCTCACTGCGTGGGGGTTACTGCACTAAAGGGAATTATTCATAATTAAAGTGAATCACTTTGGAAGAAAAAAAAAATTACCATCGCTTGTCCCTCTGTATATCGAAGACATTCCATCATTCGCGTGAGAATCGTGAAAGTCGTCATACATGACACTATGATAAACGAGGTGACTGATGGCGCGCTGACTGTCACAACCTTGATTGAATGAGTTTTAGGAGTGTGTTGGATTGAAAAAAGTCAAACACTGTAATAAGCAAAATACGCCTGAGCGAAATAGCCGATAAATATCGACCCCCATCGATAAACCTGTAATGCTTCAAAAAGGCTGTTCGGAAAGCAGTCTAACCGCAATGTTTAATGAAAAATGGTGAAAGGTTGGATGTATTCACTGAGACTGTTAACAACTGTCAAAAAAACTATGATAGCCACTGCTTCTGCGATAAAATTGATGTAAAAAGACGTCTTTAGGTTGTTCCTGATCAGTGTGGTGATGCAGCTCATTTTTATTTTTGATTTTATTGCTAAAGAAGTTGAAATTAATAATTAATGCATATCTGTTCCTGTCAAATGAGCTCAGATATATAGTGAAATGCTAGTAATTATTCATACTTACTTTCTCATAAATAAAGTGAACGAACATGCTATGAAGCTAGCTAATCTAAAGGGTTTCAATGAATAACTGCTGATGCTTGTAAAAACCAGACTGAAATTCTATGATTGAATGGCCATTGTAGACATTGAGCTTTTCTTCTTTACTTCAATCTCCAATTACTGCTTGATCTATCAAAGATAAATGCTAAGCTATGTTTCTAGTAAATCCTTAAAGAAATCCACAAAACACAAATAAATATCATTAGTAATTTCATCTTCCTTTCGAATAATTCTCATCTTCTTGATCATAACGAACTCGAAAGATACTCTTTTGTAACGTATTATCAAGTCAGGTCATTGAAATTCAAATTCAGGGGTGACCATAAATATTTCGAAACAAAATTGTTGATATCGAAATTTAAACTTCTTTAATTATTTTGGATTAATCAAAAAGCCTGTTCAGAACATCTTGCATCAGGTTATCAAATCCTTCTGCGCTATAGGACAAAGCGGGTAATTCAATCAAATACATAGTTGAACTGTTGACCAGCTTCCATTACCAATCAATCAGACTATAGATGGCGAAAATACCTCATCCAACCCAAGCTGTGAAAAGTTCACCTGGGTTGAAAAATTCAAACATCTTCATCACTATTAGTGTATGGTATGAATGGAAATACGATTTGACCTAGTAATGATTTAGTTTATGACCTATCATTTTCTATTTTTTTTTTTCTGCAATCTTACTTGAAAACAAATAAACTCGGTGCGTTTTGGCATGTCTCAAAATGTGACTTTTTCACTGAACTCGTTATATACTCGATGGCGAATGCGATTCTTGGGTTATTGTAAGGAATAATTTTTTTTAGTGCCATATGATTGTTTAATTTGCCTTTATTTATGGGTGTTAGCAATATACTGAGTAATTTCCTGCTAAAAGGGTAATTATCATTAAATTGGCTGCGTAATTAAACGTCCTATTTACGAACCAAAAGTTCTATCTCCACACAAATTTGATACAAACCCATTCCGCTACCATGCACATGGGGGAACACCATTCCGTTCCGAGCGGCGACTCCGATAGCAGAGGTCAAGCTGATAAATTCGGCATAGAAAACAAGAAGACCACAGCAAATGCCGATTTTTTTAGCTTAAAATTTTTAAGAGCCACCGTAATCCTCGAATATGATCCTTCTCTGAGAGCTGTGTTACAATTCAATGACATTGCAAACCGAACTGCAGGCTGGCTTTGCTCGAAACTCCTGAAAAGACTTCGAGCTCTGACAAGCAATCCAGAGATCCACTCCAAAATCGATTCCATCGTTGCTCTCAAAACGAAGAACCAAAACTTATTTCATGATGTGCTTCTCTCAATGGATGACTGCTCACTTTCTTTCCTTGAGAGAGAAACGATACTCGTCCCATATTTTGGGGCAAAAACCCGATATTGCGAGGAGAGCCTCACGCCCTTGATCGGATTGGAAGATTTTGAAATTGTGAAAAGTCTCGGTTATGGAGGATTTTCAAAGGTCTTTCTTGGTAATTTGTCGCAATATAGTCGATGATTAATTTATCATTTCCATATATTTCAATAGCAAGAAAAAAGGATACCGGAAAGTTTTATGCGGTGAAGCAGATCAATAAAAATGAGAGCATCAATCAACCTACTTATGTAATAAACGAAAGAGATATGTTATTGGAGGCGCCTGAGGATTTTTTCTCGAAACTGAAATATTCATTTCAAACGGTAAACGATAATGCTTTTGCAAATCTCAAAGGGTTAATTTTAAAGACGGAGAGCTACTACTTGATTATGAAATTTTACCTTGGAGGGGATTTTCATCATTACATTCTCCAACGCAAAAGTCTCAGCGAGAAGAGAGCGAAGGAATGTTTTGCGCAAATTCTTACTGCATTAGAGGTCCTGCACAAAAATAGAATAATTTTCAGAGATCTCAAGGTAAAGAGATCTATTGAAGTTCACTAACAAACGCCGTTTTATTGAATTTTTTCAGCCTGAAAACATCTTAATTGACGAAAAAGGGCATCTTAGCTTTGCTGATCTTGGCTTTTGCAAAAAGGTAACTGACGCAGATCTCCCGCTTTCCACTGTCTGTGGGACCTTAGAGTAATATTTATCTTATGTACTTGATTATAAGTTCTTTGTGCCTGATAGATTCATGGCGCCTGAGCTGCTCGCGCAAAAAGGCTATGATTTCAGAGTTGATTTCTACTCATTAGGAGTTGTTTTCTACGAAATGGTGACAGGTTCGCCTCCTTTCTCAAGAAGCAAAAAAGACCGAGCTCAAGTCGAGTATGATATCTTGAACACAGTGCCGCCGATTCCAACTCATTTAAGCAAAGAGGCTCAAGACCTCCTCTCAAGGCTGCTGATCAAAAATCCACAAAAACGCATTGGCGCTGAGAAAGGAATTAAGGAGATCAAATCTCACCCTTGGCTCGCAGATATTGATTTTAAACTCACATATCAGCGGAAATTCCCGCCGCCTTGCATGCCCACTGCGCAACTCAGCTGGCTCCGTAGCAAAAATGCGCAACTCGCTATTGGCACAGCCGACGAGCCCAGCTATCAGGCAAGATTAAGACGATTCAGCTTCCGTTGTGAAGAAGAGATGGAAAAAATCGAAGGCGTTGGACCTCACAGACAAATGTCCCAGATTTTCAATCTCCCGAAATCGAATCTCCAAAGGTTTAGCTCGGCTCACGAAAGTCTAAAAAATCCTCGGAAGGAGGTCCGAATGCATACTGAAGAGTATCTCCCATCGCGTAAGTTTGGCGATTTGGGGAAATGCAAGTCTGGTGAAAATCTCGTGTCGAATTTGAGTGAAGCAAGCTTGTCAACTACAATAGCAAAACCACATAAACCAACTTCGAAGCTAGCTGAATTTGCTGCTATGTGTTCGACTAAAGACGCTGAAGATGATGATGTGGGCGTTGAAGAATCGGCCACGAAGCTAGGAGAGGCAAAAACACACTACAATTTCAAGAACCTTGTCAAGTTTTCAATTAACAAAGATCCTTTCCGTCGTTGAAATGAATCTCTGGGTACATCCAAAAGGTAGAGGATTTAGTCGATAGGTATTTTATAAAATTTCGTATTAGTCATAAACCTTCGGTTTATAAAATTGTGTGTAAACACATTGTATATTCAAGTTTTGATTGGTTACTACCTCCAAGGCCAATTTTTTTTTCAAGAACTATCTATCCACTGATGCTGCTTTTGCCCTTAATATCTAATACACTTGATAAAACGGTATGATGGAAATTTCGGATGTTTGCACTTCGGTGATAGACACACAAAGATATTTAGTTATTTACGGATAGAAAAACCGACGCATGTAAACAAAAATTGATATTTTTTACAGCTCTAAGTTTGGAATTGATGCATGAATAGCCCTTTCAGCCCAATATGGAATCTTTTCTTGAAGAGCTCTAGCCTCTTGCAACAAAGCTAGTGGTAGAACAATTAGTATTGAGGGTTTGATTGAGATCGTATTTACCGATTCCTTCTTTCTCTCTGCCTTGCATTTCTTTCAGCATGTTTCCGTACCAAAGCATGCAAATCATTTTATTGAAAGTTTCGGTCTATAGAGTCGATTAACCGCGGGAAGACTTTTCAGAAGTTACATTATTAAATGATTGGAGTGCTTTTCTGAAAAGCTCTTCAGCTCTGACATATTGTCCCGCACTTTTTGTGAATAGAGCGAGGATGATCAGGCTGCGCTTGATGTTTTCAGGATCATGCTCTTCGAAGAACTTAAATCCCAGTTTGAACCAAAATCTGGCCTCCTATAGTGAGCGAGAAACGCGCAATAGCATTAAATTAAAGCTGGTAATGTGTAGTGATTACTATTTTTTTATTGGGAGCGGCTTCGAATAAAAATTCGCTAATATTCGACAATGGAGCTCCTGATTCTGGCTTTTCAATAGGGTTCTTGGCTACGCCTGATTCCTATATACAAAAATCAGTTATAGTATAAAAAAAGAAAGAAAACGGATACAAATTCTTTAAAGTTAGGAGGAATGAGGGTGTTTTGATCCAAGAGCGACATATAAGAAGCCTTTTTCTCGCCAAATTCCAAACTGTCAACTTCTTCGAGCGTGGAAATCGCATTTTTGAACAGCGGAATTGTATTTTGGAAATCTTTTTCAATGAGGTCATATCCGTATTCTTTATCTTCCTGCTTTCTCTCTGCCAGGGCTTGCTCTGCTGATTCTTCTTTATTCCTTAAGCTGAATTTCCCGATTTTATGCCACCAGCACGCCAATGCAAGGTTGTTCAATGCACTTCCTACAAAATTTTCAAACAAGCATTAATTCGGCAGCGATGAAGAAAAAGCAAAAACCTCTCATCAGACTGTTTGGTTTCAATGTAATACACTCTCTTAATCTGGATTTCGCGTCAATGTAGTTTCCGATCATCAAGTAGGCTGTCTTAAAGGCATAGTAGTTAATAAAGGAAGCTGTATTTCGGTACTCCTAAATTGAGAGCATAGGCTTTCTGATAAAAAACAGGAGTGTCGGCCTTTCGACTTTCATGAAGCAGCGCTTTACCGAGTTTTATAGCCTGAAAATAACTCAGCAATTGAAATTAAACCTATGTTACTCTGTTTGGATTCGTTTTGACGCAATGAATGAGCAAATTGTTATATTCTCTGGCTAAAACTGCTTGGTTAGTTGTTCTGTTGATTTGAAGTTTGAGAATATCATCTAATAAGGTCTCTGCTTGTTGATATTTCCCTCTGTTTATATGTGTCGAAACGAGCCTGGCCAAATCGTTAATTAGGCGAAACGAAAAGCAATCCCATTACTTTTTGAGCACGTGAAGATGATTATTGTATTGTTTTTCAACGTCAACTTGGGTGAGCACTTTGTTGAAATATTCCTCGGAGAGGTCGTATCTTCTTTCTGAGAAGAACTTCAAAGCCTGTTTGTATTCTTGAATTGTTTGCAATTCACTCTCAGTCTGCTGTTTGCTTTCTGCAGATTCAACAGGGGCTTCTGCAGCAGGCTCTTTGACTGTACTATTGAAGCGAACTGCTGCTTTGGTAAGCTGACAGAACCTGAAAGCCTTTGTGATATTCAACATCTCAAAATTGATAGATTCCGGCTTTTAAAGTTAGATTCTGCCTTTGATTAAATATTAAATCGGTAAAGCCACTGATGCTCATAGCTGATGGTCTCCATTAGCAATGAAAACTATGTGCGAGTCAGTTGAGACAGAGAGGAAGCAATTTCGAATAAATGAGAGTAGTTTTACTTTAAAATGGTACTCAAGCATCACTGTCTTAGTATGTCCTCCCGAAATCCAGTCAAATGGAGTTCAAATCGGCAGAAATAGCTCTGAACTCATTGGCTCTAGCTTGTGTTTGAAGGCTTGATAAGCTTAATAGTCGGATATTTTGGAAGTAAGCCTGAAAATGAACAGTGGAAAGCCAGCATCATGTTTTTCTAATCAGAAAATTCTTAAAGAAGGGCATCTACTTAGTATAAAGCTGTTTTTGCTAGTTACTTTCAATAGCAGATTAGACTCGCCAGCTACTCTTCCTCAACAAAAATTGAAACGATACCGATATCGAGAAATTTCTTTCATTCTAAGAGAGAGATAATTATTGGAGATCTGTAGATGGTTACTCTTTGTAGTAACATTTATGAAGTAACGATAGGTTAACAGAAGAATTTTAAAAGACATTTCAAGCTATTTATTCATATTTTCTAATTCACGTGTTTTATTCAAAAAAGAGTCGAATTAAGACGGAGCTGGACGCAGCACAAGGGACTTTTCCATGGGGAAAGTACGAAATAACATATTTCTTCTCAAGATATAGTCGAAGCTTTTTCGTCACTTTTGAGACGTTAATTTACTTCTAAAAAGTAGGGTTAACTAGCCAATTTATTTTAATTTCGATATCCCAAAAACGCTTTGAAATTTGTCCTTTGTTCTCTTTTCGTAAAAACACACTCTGAATAACAGATCGCTTACTCAAATCTATTATTTTTCTTCTTCTTTGCCTCCCAACAATACTGAAGTAGATTAGCTTCTGTTCTCTCTTTCCAATTAGCAAGCAAATTGCTGATACAATGAATGTTGGTTATAGCATCAACCGACTGATTGAGATTTTTTTTTTTTAATTCCGATTATTACGCATGATACATTAGAAAGTTTAGTTACCACTCTTATCTCTTTAGCATTCACCTCACGAAACCAAATCCAATTAAGTTGATGTTTTCTTTATGTCTTCGTTTTTTTTTTGAGACAGTGCATTTTGTAAAAACCATTTCTTTGGAATACCATCCTTTCGTTTTCCTTAGCTTTTGAAGAATGTTCAAGCAATTTTTACCCCCTTGGTTTATTCTAGATATCTCCAATGATTGCACAACTCCATGAAAATGGTGCCGGTTCTTCTTCTGTCGAGCAATAACCCTCTCGACTTTCATAAAATTGCATTTCGTCAATTCTATTATAAACGCATCGCTTTCGTCAATCAGGCGCTGATATCAAAAAGTATCAGTGTAAAGATTTTTCTGGATTTCGGCTGAGGTTTACAAGCGTTTCTCTAGAACATTCTATCGTATTTAAAGCCAAATTCGATACTGTGATGTTTAAACAAAAATTTCTTGCTTAGAAACTATTTTCGAACTTCGATAACTTTTCTCATCAGATAAACAAATGTCAGTTGCTGCTGCTATTGGTATCGATCTTGGAAGTCAGACAATCGTTATTGGCTGTGCCAAGAAAGGAGGTGTTGAGATCATGACCAATGAAGGTTCTCATAGAGAAACTCCGTTCATCGTCGGTTATGGTCCAGCTGAAAGATTCCTTGGAGAACAAGCTGCTGTTCAGGTAAGATAACACTCCCTTTATATACAATCATGCGTTTATTTTTTCCTCTCTCAACTCACTTCTCTCCCCTCCTGTCATAATTCGAATTCCTCCGCTCAATGTCATTCTCTAACTAACATTTTCTCCCCTCTAGTTCAAGTCAAATTTCAAAAACACCATCGCCTACCCATTACGTTTCCTCGGAATGAAGGGCGACTCCCCTCATTTGGGCCAAGAGTCAAAGTTTATTTACAATAAACTCGCCACTCTTCCTGACAACCGCGTTGGGTTCTCAGTCACATACCAAGGAGAAGCTAAGACCCTCCTTCCTGAGCAAGTGGTTGCTGCCATGCTCACTAAGCTCAAGGACATTGTCCACAAAAACGAGATTGGCCATAACGATTTCGTCCTCACCTGCCCATCTTACTTCACCGAACAAGAAAGAAGAGCTTTGCTCGATGCTGCCAAGCTCGCTGACGTCAATGTTGTCAGACTTTTGAACGAGCACTCTGCTATCTCCCTCGCATACGGTATCTTCAGAAAGGCAGAGTTGGATACCAACCCAAGAAACGTCCTCTTCGTTGACATCGGCCACGCCAGCACTTCAGTTTTCCTTTCAAGCTTCACCAAAGAGAAAGTCACAATCGTTGACCAATACCACGAGAGACATCTCGGAGCAAGAGACCTTGATTGGATTGTGTTGGACTTCTATGCCAACATGTTCAATTCAGCGAACGGAATCAACCCAATCAAGAGCGAGAAGGCTCGATTGAGACTTTTGGACGCCATTGAGAAGCAAAGAAAGATCTTGAGCGCCAACAGCGAAGCTTCAATCAACTTGGAATATTTGATGGAAGACTGCGATCTCAACCATACTCTTACCAGAGAACAATATGAGAAGATGATCGCTCCTGTCGTCACCAGACTAAAAGACGTTCTTTCAAAGATTAACAGTAATTTTTCTACTTTATCCAACAGTGAATTAACAAAAATTCTTTAGCGAGTAAATACCAAATCCACAGTGTTGAAATCGTTGGAGGATCCACCAGAATTCCAATTATCCAGAAGACCATTCAAGAAGTTTATGGCCAAACCCTCTTCAAAACATTAAACACCACTGAATGTATTGCTAGAGGAGCCGCTATTCAGGCTGCCATGTTGAGCCCTCTTTTCAAGGTTTCTGACTACCAGTTGGAAGAAGCGAACTACTACCCAATCAGATGCGCCTGGAAATTCCTTGAGAATCCACAGGCTTATGCCGAAAATAAAATGGACATTGAAGACGCCAGAAACAACCCAATCAAACAGCGCTCCATCCTTTTCGATACTGGCTGCAACGTCCCAAGCGTCAAGGCTGTCAGCTTCCACAAGGAAGATGCTGTTGAATTCAGACTCTTCTATGACCCAGTCCCTATTGGAGCTCAAGAAATGCTTTCAACTTACGTCATTCACAACCCTAAGCCAAAACACCCTGACTTCAAAGTGAAATTGAGAGTTCATTTGACCAGAGACGGAATTGTTGAATTCGATAGCTCTCAATTAATCGAAGAATGGGAAGAGGAAGAGGCTCCAAAGGAAGGTGAGAAGAAAGAAGGAGAAGCTAACCAAGAGGCTCCAAAGAAGAAAAAGAAGACCCAATCCGCTGATCTTAAGACTGATATCGTCGTCCGACACGGTCTGACCCAAGCTCAAATCAACCAATGCTTCGAGGAAGAATGCCATATGGCAAACAACGACAGAGTCATCCTCGAGACCTATCACAAGAAGAACGAACTTGAAAGCTACATTTATGAGATGAGAGGAAAGATCGCTGACAAATACAAGAAATACGTCGACCCTGCCACAGCTGATAGCTTCATGGCTCAATTGGCAGATATCGAGCAATGGCTTTATGGCGACGGTCTTAAAACCACGAAAGCCGCCTATGTCACTAAGCTTGAAGGTCTTAAGAAGATCGGTGACCCTATCGAAAAGAGAGCCCAAGAATATGAGCAATTCCCAGAGCATGTTCAAAACTTGATCACTTTAGTTGACAATGTTGAGCAAACCCTCGCTCCAAATGTAAAACAGCAATTCTTTTGTTTTGTTAATAACTCATTGAATTAGAACGAACAACTCGCTCACGTGACCGCTGAAGAAAGAAAGCCTGTTCTTGACTTAGCAGCTCAGACTAAAGCTTGGGCTTTCAATGCCTTGTCTGCTGTCGAAAAGGCTAATACCGTTCAGAATCCTCCAGTATCGACCAATGAGGTCCAACAAAAGTTCCATGAACTTCAAAATGTAAGTTTTGTGTTGATAATGGCTTTTATATAACATGACTTTTGATAATTAGAAAGCAAACCCTGTCATTCATAAACCAAAGCCAGAGCCTCCAAAGGAACAAAAGAAGGAAGAAAAGACTGAAGAGGCCAAGAAGAATGATGAAATGAAGGACGAGAAGGAAGAAAAGGCTGGAGAGAAGACTGGTGAAAAGATGGATATTGAGAAATAAATGAAGAGAAATTAGGAAATCTCGAATAAAATTGTATCTCAATGTGGCAGTGTTATATAGTTGCACAATTATAATGAAAAATTACGAGTTGCTACATTGAGAGCGAATTGGTTGTCTATATTTTCATACTGGCTACAATTCCATTCGAATTCTAAGCTCGGATACAGAATTCCCAAAAAAAGAAATTTTTGTTCCTTTCTCTCTATCTCTAAATTACTTAAAGAATATAACAGAAAGGATAGTTTGTAGGTGGACTCTTCTATGAATATGCTGCCCATTCAGAGTCTTATCAGATGATAAGAAGTCAGGCCAATCTTATAGGAGATCTTTTTCTCTGAATACAATAGACTTTAAGGTGACTGTCAATTGAATGAATTTGTGGTGTCCCCGTAGCTATTGCCATTCTGATTGATGGAAATTACATAATCAAAATCAAAATAAAAAAATAAATGAAATATTCCAGTTCTCTTTATACTCTCTTTATCCAATATATTTGTAGGGATATTGGTTCGTTCGCAAAGAATTTCCGGATCATCTTTCACAATGAAAGTATCGGAATATTGACGCAATATCTGAAATAAAAAAAGGTTTGAGCTGCACCATACCTATGCCGTCCTGCCTAAGGTTGAATCCTCGTCTCTCTCTTACAGACTTCAAAAAATGCTGAAACATCCAAACTCTAGCCCTAATTTACAACTCTTTTGCCTTGAGCTAGAATTAAATCCAACAATTATTTTGTAAGAGCGAAAGCAGCATATAAATCCAATCAAGCCAGATGTCTGAAGATCAAGCAAATGCCCACAAACAGAAAGGCAATGAAGCTTTTACCGCCAAGCGATATACTGAAGCTATCGAGCACTACACAAGAGCCATTGAATGTAACCCCAAGGACCATATTTTTTATTCGAATCGCGCCGCAAGCTACTTGGAGCTCAAAAAGTACTCAGAGGCGCTTGTAGACGCAACAAAGACAGTTGAATTAAAGCCTGACTTTGTTAAAGGGCATGTAAGAAAAGGCCAGGCCGAGTTTGGTCTCGAACAATATGACGAAGCAGAAGAATCGTTTCAAAAGGGACTTGAATTAGACCCGAATAATGAGCAATGCAAGAGAGGGTTAGAAGACGTTGAAAAGAACCGAATCCCTTGCCCAGGTTCTGATGTTTACACGCAAAATATGTTGATAAAACTACTCAGCGTAGAAAAGACCGCAGAGTGGCTGAAGGATCCTAAATTCGCAGCGATGATTCTGGATATTCCAGTGAATCCTGACAAACTAGATGAGTATATGAGAAAGGATCCTCGGGTCAAAGAAGCCTTTGAAGTGTTGATGTCAGACTTTCATGATGAAGAGGATGAGGAGCCCAAAGAACCGATAAAGGAAGTTACAACCTTCGAAGAAGCGAAAAAAGCTGGTAATGATGCTTATAACAACGGGAAGTATCCAGAAGCAATCGCATACTACCATAAAGCGATTGAATTGGAACCAACAGAATATATGGTTCACAATAACAAGGCTACTACCTATTGTAAGATGAAAAAGTACAAGTTGGCAATGGAGGAAGTCGATACCGCTATTGAAATTTACCAAATGCAGCAGCCTAATCCTGTGAACCTCGCTAAGATATACTACCGGAAGGGTGAAATTTATAATGCGACTGAAGAGTTTGACAAGGCTGTGGAGTATTTCAAGAAAAGTTTGAAGGAAAATAAAGTTCAGAATGTTGAAGAAGCGCTTCAGAAGGCTGAAAAAACACTTGAAGAATGGGTCGTTTCTGCTGACAAATTCAGAACGAAAGGAAATGAGTTATTCAAGAATGGAGATTATGATGGAGCTATTAGGGAGTATGATGAAGGGATCAGGAGGAATCCAAAAGATGCGAAGTTATACAGTAACAAAGGCACTTGCCATCAAAAGCTTGGGGAGCCAGAAGATGCTCTGAGAGCGTTTGACGCAGCCATCAACCTTGATCCGAAATTTGTAAAGGCGTGGTCAAAAAAAGGAGCTGTCCTGACAAGCATGAAAAAATACGGGGAAGCTTTTGAGGCTTATGCTAAGGGATTAGATATTGATCCTGCTGATGAAGAATGCCGAAGAGGAATGGAGGAAGTTTCACAATATTTATGAGAAAGAGAGATATAGTGTGAAATGAATTCTATCTTTTCGTGATTAGTCTCCAATTTATTTATATCGAAGTTCACATTGAGGATCGGAGTAAGAATTTCGATATTCTAAGGTTATTATGAATAGAAATAAATACCGAATTATCAAAGTTTTATATCCTTAGAATCAGATTTCAGTTTATCATGATTGAAATTATGACACGACACTTTTATAATCAACAGCATGATAAGTGTTTATAGCCAAGAGTTTCGGTGGTAGAAAATTTGAATAATTATCTATTTTGTCGTGAAGAATAAGGCAAGAGTTTCTGAATCTTAAGCAATTTCTATTCATTCCTTCAATTTGTGAATGAAAAACATTTAAGATTATATTCATTCATATTTTAATAATCCTGTGTGAGAAGTTTACAGAATACGAATCAACATTTAATAGTGCTGGCCAGGAGAGCATTTTACACACCCACACTTTAACGGAAATTACATGGAATTGCAATCAGAGGGGCCATAACAACAATTAAAAAATGAGAAACAACATACTTTAAAAAAATTGAGAATTAACTAATCAAGAAGAGGCGCTTCCTTTGATTTTACCATTTTTTGAACAGCTGTTTGATGTGTTCGTTACAGTACAAAACTCTGATAGGGTAGAGGAGGAAAATATTCCTTGCAAGCCAAAAGCGTTTCTTGAGGTAAATAATTATCGGAATCCAGATCGCCATTGTAATAACGACATTGTAGATCAAACTGACAGCAAGCATGACCCCAGTTACATTTAACAAGCTTTCCGCATAGATAGAAACATCAATTTGCTCAGACTGAAGCATATATTGCAGCACATTAGCTAAAACGCTTGCAAAAAAGTTAGGGTCCCATGAATCCGGAGCCTGAAGAAGTGCAGTAACTGTTTCCACTGTAGGAGTTTGGTTCAATTGCTGGATAAAGTCCATATCCATTTTCATTACTGCTACTGCTGTCTCTGGCAGACCTTGAGATGCAAGATTCTTGGAGGCCTTTAGGCAAAATCCGATAATAGCTTGAGCTGTCCCATTTTGATCCCTGTCTGCGCAGAAGCTATCGTCTGTGAGATTTTGATAGCGTTTTTTAGTTTCGTTTGATGTAAGATCAGTGCTCAGGATTCTGTCTTCAAAGTTTCTAAGTCTCGGCAATAGCTCTTCATGCAATTTGTATGCGTTATTGAAAATACGTTGATATACGCTATATAAGTATTCAAACGAGGAGTCACTTTGCTCTTTTTTGATTGCATTTGCAAGTCTCAGAAAAGAGGAATAGGCAATCGGATATGCAGACATTCCGGCTGATAACTTGTCAATGTCTGTTAAGTATGGCAGGATCATTTGAGTTTTGCCTTTGAAAACCACGTTTACAACAAAAAAACCACCTGAAAGCAGCAAGGCTGCCAATACCAACAAAAATATGATGAAAAAGCTTGAAGTATGATCTCCAATCATCTTTCTTCCCGCTCGAGTTGTTCTATGGCTCCCATGAGTTTTATCCTTAGTGGGTTTTTTTTTTTGCGATTCAATCAAACTTGATAGTTGAAGGCTAGGATTGAATTTCATTCGATATTCTTCTATAATCTTGATGACTTCTCTATCCATCTCATCTTTTGAAACAGCACAGAGTTTGGATATGGCTACCGTTTCCATTTGTTCGAATTTTCGGAAGACAAAAAAGAAACCTAGCGTCAGTATCAATGTTAGCAGAGAGCAGCCGATCAAAATATAATCTAGCACAGACAGAATGCTATAGTACTTGTTATAAGCATCCGTGAAAAGGATCTCAGCAATTGAATCGAGGAATACTTCCTGATACCTTATATTGAAATTCCTAACGAAAGCCAGGATATTCTTATCGATAGTTGTTGCCGTCATTGGGAGCAAACTGATTTGTTTAGCATAACTCAGGAAAATATTGTTTGCTTCGTAGAAACTCACGTTTCTGTCAAATGCGCTTGACTCGGGGAATTTGACTTCCATGAAATAGTTGCTGATTTTCAAATTACTGCTCAGAGTTTCAGGATTGAAATTGACTAGATGTTCAGACACCGTACTTGTAAATTCAACTAATCGTTTACCAGCAATGGTACTTGCAGTGCTCCTCCAAAAGGGGAGACTGGCTTCAGTAAATTGATCTATCTCCATTCCATAATACAATTGAGTCGCGTAAAAGAAACTGCACGATGCTAATTTAAGAATTGCAGGAAAAGCAGCGTGCGTAGCAAAACCAGAAAAGGTTGTATATTCGTCAGTCAGCAGCCTGTTTGTGAATATTGTGCAGATAATAGCAGTCACAAAGATCACAGCGCTTGAGAAATAAACAGTCTTGATGACTGCCGGATCACCTCTTTCTAAAATCGCATATCTCAAAAACGTCAAATGCGCTCCTGCAGTCACGCTTGAGGCCTTCGAGGACTCTCCAGCATTTTCGAAGAGCATTCTTTTTATTCTTCTCTCAGAGTTGTCTTTATGATTATCGGTAGAACTTGGTAGAAATTGTTGGCTTTCTTCTTTTGTCATCACTGTTAAACGTAGTGCTCGTCCCTCTGGGCTCAAACCAGGAGTCACTTCTTCAGTATTTTTGTCAACCTCGTCTGTGCCTTTCATGCTGCTTCCCTCGTCTCCTTTGTCAACGGATAAAGGCTTTACGCTGATGGGCTTGGTCATATGTTCTTTATCTAGCGACACTTTTGTCATATCGGAGGTCTCCACGTAGGGATAATGTTGCTCATTCATCATCAAATTATGTAGCGCTGAGGGTCTTACAGAGTCTTTGCTTGGGTAGAAAGTTCTGTTTTCTTGGAAAAGAAGAAGATTGGTAGAACTTGTTGGCTCGTTTCCGGAAATTCGAGTGCGTTTTCTCAAGACTTGAGAAGTAGCACTAGCACGTGATTCTCTGATTTCAGACATTTTAAGTTGACTTTTTTGGCCCGATCTATTGACAAATGAAGTGCTCAGGAGGAGCACTCCGTAACTCTTTCCAATAATCGATAGATGATGCACACTTGCGGCATAGTCATAAAATACTCCTCCTGGTAGCAGTGTTTTACTGCGGAAGAAATTAAGCGGGACTCCATGCATAAACACTGGATGACTTGCTTCATTAAAATCTCTTGGGAATTCTGGAATCATATCATACACACTCGAAAACTTGTTCCATTGCTCTCCAAGCATAGTTGAAATACCTTCACCAACCCCGATGATCTTTCCTTCCTTCCGAAGATTAAAGATCACAAAATTATTTTCAGCGTTATGTTCGACTTTAAGATAGAGCACGAGACATGGATTCCCATCATAAATCTCTAAATGGGCGGCGTAGTGAAATGCAAATACTCTTCCACTCTTACTCTTCAGATAGAGCACCTTTTCTCTTTCTGGGACTTTCTCGAAAGGGTTGTCTCCTTCTAATAGGAGCTCTTGGAGAGTCTTCAAGTTTTTTCGGTTGAACAACGTTAATTCTAATGAGCTCAAGCTCAAAGAAGTGAGATCAGGCTTTGCAAACCCCAGCAAAGACATGAGGTTATCGGACAGTCTGACAATTTGTCCGAGATCGCTTGAGTTGAGGTTTAGAACGGCAACATGATTGCCGGAGTTATCTGAGAGAGCGTTGGAATAGAATTCTAATGTCATGTCCCACTGCACGTCTAAATCTAGCCCATCAGATCTTGCGTAATTATTCATCAGCAATTTTCGGTTAAGTTCGAAGATTTTGCTTCGGGATTTCTCTTCGACTATTGCCTTGATGAAGAACGTGTATAATTGAATTGTCTGTCGATGAGCTCGATTCTCCTCGGTAAGCTGTTCTAGTTTCTTCATGATCTTACCTCTTGCCAATAGTAGCTTTTGTCCTTGACTTTTAACTTCTGAGGCTTTCACTATTGGGCTGTACATCATAGAATAATATTGAAGGATTTTGGACAAGTAGTCCTCAATTTGCAGCTGAGCAGAATGAGCGTCGTCCAGGAATGTGAAAATTTTATTGGCACTGATAGTCTTTTCATCGGCTCCAGCTCCAATCTCCAGCTCAACCATTTTCTCTATCATTTCGAATTGAAGTCGAGTTCGGAAAGATCCTTCACTTTGGAGGGTTTTTCTCATCTGAGTGAGGACAATGTAAGCATGTATATAACTTTTCTTGACATCTTTTAGGAAGAGAACCCAAGAAAGGACAATAGACAAATTCATCTTCTTTACTGATTGCTGAGCAAACAAAGAGGAATATGTGTTCTCGATGAATTCAATCATTTGATGATCCATGGCCTCTTGATACGCTGAGGCTTGAAGATCATTCGTTTCCTTGGACTTGTCCAAAGTTCCAGTGATAATGTTCTTGGACAAGAGAGCTAAGCCTTTAGGGACCTTTGAATTGTTCCTCTTGTGTTCTGCATAGAGTGTCCTGAGATATCTGTCGATTCCCGCCTCATTTCCTTGGAGTCCTTGCGCAATTTGCACATTAACCCGATTTTTAAGGATCTCTTTGAAATTCCAGAACAGTTTTGTTGTGATCGGGAAAAGAAGAGCCACCAGCATGCTGGTATAGTTTCTATAATTTAGTTCCAAGATATTTGAGAGCAGGAGAATCACATAATTCGTAAGATGAAAACCTTTTATGATGGTACATGTCTTTTCGATTTTTGGATCCGATTGGTATCCAATCAGAACAAACGCTCCCGAATCCAGGGCATAGCAGACTCCCCAGATCGCAAAAACCACATATGAGTTGATGCCTGAAGCAGCAAGTCCGATAGCTAGTACTAGCTTGCCACCTCTGACGGCATTCAGCATAGAATGAGTGTTGTCAGTCTCGATCCCATCATCGAAGTAGCAAGGGATATTGATGTACAGAAACTGGTAATACAACCAGACTGAGAGACCCAAGAGGATACTTCCCAGTACGATCGTCGCAGTCTTGCAGAGATCTGTCGAGCATTCTGCTGGTATAGTGGTATTTGCGGTCTGTAGAATCTCACTCATAGCAAGCTGAAGAAAGGGAATAAAAAATAACTTCTGGTAAATCTGAGAGAACTTGAAGAAGTAAGTGGTGAACCAATGTGTCTTTAAATCCTGTTTCTGCTTGAGGAGGTAGAACCCAGTCAGTAAGAAGTTGATGACCAGTAGTGGAACTATTCCTAGCAAGGCGGCATAACGTGGGATAGTTAGCACTTGAAGTAAGCTTGGTAAGGCAAATAGCCTTAGCAATTGATAAAGGAAGCTCGAGAGCGGGTCTTTGGTAGTAAGAGGAAGCATCGCGAAAATGCTTGCAATTTGAAGTGCCTGAATAATGAGGAGGAACTGAGTTGCCACAGCTCCAAGTTGCGAATTCTGGGTTCGAAGCATGTTTAAGTGGAAAAGAAACTTTTTAACTTTTTGCCACACCTTCATTGTTGGTACTTTCCTTTGTTAAATAGCAAATTATATTAAAAAACTTCACTTATGTAGATTTATATATTTCAATTAATTTATATCGCAAGAATAAATTGGCAAAAACCCTATTCATACAATCTCCAACTCTCACTTCTTCGATAATTTTGTTTCAATAAAAAAAACAGATTCGGGGAAAAAACATTGGAAGTTTCCGCTCATCAGTGATTTCGAGTCCAACCAAAAGCAACTCATTATGTGTCTTCAAACATATTCTTCATAAGGAATAAATTGCTGATAAAGAACCATCGATATAAATCTGATTGCAGCTTAATACCTTTTATTACTTTTTTTTCAGTTAAATAATTTAATGAAGAGAAATAATAATTTTTCTTACAACATCAAATGGGGTCAGAACTTTGTTCCAAAAAAACATTATTTTTTCTTTTCTCTGGGTAAGAAGGCCTCCTCCTTTCCTTATTGATTTCATAGGAAAGAAGCCTCAAAACAAAGGCCTGAAAACCATTTATTATTTCGGTGTAACAGGTATAAACCCACCTTAATTAAAATCCTGAAATTATCTCGATTTTGTTAAAGTCCAGGGATTATATTATTATAGCTCGTATCTGAATAAAAGTTCTAAAAGTTCTAAAAGCTTCGAAACAGATTAGATGAAGTTTGACAATATAACGACATTCTGAGAATCTTCTAATTTATTTTTGATTCCGTAACATCCCAAAGTTGGAATCAATATTTATTTCGCAAATAATTTAAAGGACCCCCTGGAAAATTTTTCAGTAGTTATATATATAACAAAAGATTTTGTATAAATATCTACACTGTTTTTTTGTTTTTGGAAACTCACCTAGCCTAATTCCGGGACCACAGACCGTATTCAGACATTGATGATCTATTCCTTCAAATCAGCTGTTAACAAAGAAAAGATGGTAGTTTCAGGGTTTTAGCCATTCGCGTGTCTATGGTCCTCGTTTTTTCATGTAGGGCGAACTGATTTTGCATAGCAACATTCAGGAAGGGACCATTCAAATTACTTTTTCTTGTCGATCCGTGTAAGTTCGTGTAAGTTGCAAAGTAACGCTCATTTGATAAACCGCCGACTTCTTCTTTATTCCAATACCCCTTCCCTCTATTAGAATTACATTGTGTTGATAAAGAAACAAAAAATTACGTACAGGGACTAGGCTGTCAATATTACATTAATATGTGAAAAATTTGATAAAATATCTTATATAATAAGCTCAGCCCCTCTATATTCTCGGTTTAACTAAAGAAAACGTCGACGTTCTGCGAGTGATAAAATCAGACAAAAGCATGACTATATATCGGTGTATTTATTGTATTGAGAGCGAGTTTTTCAGAAGCGGGCCTGGAATACTCGCAAAGCTCGGTGCCATTTATGACACGCAAACCAATGTGCGAAAAAAGAAAACAAAAAATTTGTTACTATTGTAAGTCATTATATATTGAAGAGCTCTTCTATCTGCACAGAGTACTGTTCAGTTGTTCACTTTTGATGAGAAAAAAAAAAAAGGCATTAATTTTCTTCAGTACGATCTATTAGATTACAGAAAGGCAAACCATACTTGCGTTGCTAAGAAAATTTCCTATATCGAAGTTCATTGGAGACGAACTAAAAACAACTACAAGGTTTTAGCTCACCCTTTTGATGAAAAAAGTATTTTTCTTTTTTGAGTTGCAATTTATGAAGAAAATGATAGAGTTTCTCAGTCCTCAGAGCTATTTTCAATAATTTTCATATATTTCTTCCCAAGCCTTCAGTTCTCTGGCTGTTAGGCATCGAATTCAACTTTATGATTGTATTTATTGAATATATGAGTTACCTTGGAATTTAAAAAAGTCCCGATTTTCTCAACCTTGAATCAAGCTCCAAAAAACAAATAAGCAAATAACAATTCGTATTAGGCCCTAAATTTTGTTTAATTAGAGGTTTTTTGACTTTAAAAAAAAATTATTTGATTTTCTGACCAAAGCTAGGAATTATTTCATTGCTAATGTTCACATCAGCAAACTCAAATTAGAAGTCTCGAACTTCAAAAAATGAAGAAAGCTTCGGATCAAAAAAATTGAAACTCTAAAATCTGAATAAATATCTCAGAATGAGTCAGGAAGCCTTAAGATTTAAAGGTATAACCCAGCTTCAAGAAATTCGAAGTCAGTTATCAACTATCATTTGGATATCTAAGCTCTTCCATTGTACATATTCAGAGATACCATTCAAAGCGATTCGAGCAGATAGAAGAGAAAGGACCTAATTGTATTATCTCTATTTCTTTGTGGAAACTCTTGAAAGGAGTTAGAGAGAGGCTATTCGAGTTGTGAAACGTGTGTGTATAACACGTGGGTCACATAAAGCTATCTCAAAGGAGAACATTCCAGACATGAAAATTTTTTAACGATTTTTCTGACATTATACATTTTTCAATATATCAGACTCTGAAAATAGTCAAAATGAACTAACAATTTACGTTTATGCAATTTAAGGTGTAATATATAAACAAAATATCGATTTTCTAAACCAAATAAGAGTTAAACGATCATTATGCTTTATTGGCTTTTTCTACCATTTCTTGAATAATTGCTTGATTTGCTGATTGGAATGTAAGACTCGGATTGGATAAAGCAGGAAAATATTTCGAGCAATCCAAAATCGTTTCTTGAGATACATAATTATGGGAACCCAGATCACCACCGTAATTATGATATTATAGATCAAGCTGATTATAAGCATAATCGTGGTCACATCCATCAAACTGTGGGCATAGGCTGAAACATCAACTTGCTCAGACATGAGTAAATATTCTATTGCGTTTGTTACGACCGTCGTTATGTAGTTAAAATCCCATGAGTCTGGAGCCTGGAGTATCTCTTTCGCCGTTTGCACCGTAGGAGTAGTGTTAAATCGTCGGATAGAGTTCAAGTTCATATTCATCACTGCCATTGCTGTGTCCGGTAGACCTTGAGAAGCAAGATTTTTCAGAGAAGATTTACAAAGATTAGCAAACAACAGTGTTGTTCCATTTTGATCTCGGTCTCCACAAAACCTATCGCTTGTGAGGTTTTGGTAACGTCTTTTTGTCTCATTGGAGGTGATATCAGTGTTTATTATTCTGTCATCAAAGTTTCTGAGCCTTGGAAGGAGTTCTTGGTGAGTGGTGAACGCTTTGAGAGCAGAATCATAGAACTCAGTATAGTAAAGTGGGAACGAGGAACTATTTGCTGAGACTTTAATTTCATTTGAAAGTCTCATAAGAGCGGAGTAGGCAACTGGATATGCGGATAAACCAGCTGATATTGTATCAATATCGGTCAAGAATGGCAAAATTTTCTTCGTTTTCGTTTTGAAAACTATGTTGGCGACTATGAAACTACCTGAAAGCAAAAATGCTGTCACTACCAAAAACACTACGATGAGAGTTGTAGGAGTGTAATTTCCGATTATCTTTCGTCCCGCTCGAATTGTCTTCTGACCCGTACTTTTTTTACTTTTCATCGGTTGAAAATCAAGCAGCCTTGACAGTCGCAGATTGGGGTTGAACTTTGTTTGATATTCTTCCGCAATTTTGCTGATCTCTCTATCTAGATCTTCTTTAGAAACCGCACAGAGTTTGGATATTGCGTTCGTTTCCATCTTTTCAAACGCTCGGAACACAAAAAAGAAACCCAGTGTTAGTGTCAGCGTTAAAAGAGAACACCCGATCAAAATATAATCAAGCACTGTCAAGATACCGTAATACTTACTGTAAGCATCATCAAAAAGGATATTTCTTATTGGATCAAGAAACGTTTCCTGATACAAAAGATTAAAACCTCTCAGGAAAGTCACAAGGTTAGGATCTATCGTGGTTGCTGAAGACTTGATCAGATTGACTTTTTGAGCGTAGCCCATGAAAATATTATTTGCTTCGTAGAAATTCACTTCTCTATTGAAATTGCTGGATTCTGGGAATGAAATTAACATGGTGTAGTTGCTGAGTTTTAAATTGCTGCTCAGGGTTTCAGGATCAAAATTGACGAGATGTTCAGTGATCGTGTGCAAAAATTCATTAAATCGTCTACTTGAAATAGAGGTAGCACTGGTCTGCCAAGAGCTCCTTCTTTCATTAAATTGACCAATCTGAATACCATAACGAATTTGAGCTGATAGAAAGAGACTAGAGCATGCTACTTTGAGGATGCCGGGGAAAGCAGCATGAGCAGCGAAGCCAGCAAACGTAGTGTACTCGCCCACAAGCATATTGTGGGTAACCATTGTGCAAATGATAGCAGCCACGAAAATAATGGCACTAGAGACATACACCGTCTTGATTACAGCAGGATCACCTTTTTCTAAAATCGCATATCTCAAAAAAGTTAGATGAGCTGCTGAGGTTACGCCGGAGGCCCTCGAGGATGCTCCAGCATTAAATAGCGCTTTTCTTCTTTTTCTTTCAGAACCGCCTTTGTTGCTTCCAGAAGAGTCGGAAAGATATAGTTTACTATCTTCTTTTTGCAGTGCTTTAAAGTGGGGTGGTGCTCGCTTAATCGGAGTCGAACTTGGAGTCACTTCTCCAGTATTTTTATCAAGCTCGCGCTCTTTGCCAGTTTTCATGCTATTTTCCTGATCTGTCAGATCAATGGGAGCAGCAATTTCAAACATAAGCTTCTTTTCCTTGAAGGCTTGGACATCAGTCTCCTCTGAGGCACTTATAAATTGGATGTTGGGACTTCTGCAGCCCTCCTTGAATTTCACAGATTCTTGTCTTGAGTGGGATATTCTGGCTTCTTGCAAAAGAAGAAGATTGGCCGGACTCATAAGTTCGGTTGTAGAAAATACCCCAGAATTCAACTTCAAGGTGTGGGTTTGGTTTCCCATGAGCGGAGAAATGATCTGTTGATCAGTGATCTCCGAATACTTAATTCGGTTTTTTGGGCTTATTCTATTGGAAAACGAAGTGCTCAGGGAGAGCATTCCGTAACTCTTCTCAATAATCGATAGATGATGCACACTTGAGACATAGTCGAACAATAGTCCTCCTCCTCCTGAAGAGGTAATACTTTGAAGAGAATTCACCACTATTGTTTTGTTGTGGGAGAAATTTAGTCGTGCACCTTGCATAAACAGTGGAGGACTCGCTTCATGAAAATCTCTTGGGAATTCTGGAATCATATCATACACACTCGAAAACTTGTTCCATTGCTCACCAAACACGGTCGAGATACCTTCACCGATCCCGATGATCTTTCCTTCCTTTCGAAGATTAAAGATTACAAAATTATTTTCAGTGTTCTTGTTGGCTCGAAGATAGAGCACAACGCAAGGATTGCCTTCATGAATCTCCAAATAAGCAGCGTAGTGGAATGCAAGTACTCTTCCACTCTTATTCTTCAAATAGAGCACCTTTTCTCTTTCTGGCACTTTCTCAAAAGGGTTGTCTCCCTGTAAAAGTAGCTCTTGGAGAGTCTTCATGTTTTTTCGGTTGAGCAGAGTTGTTTCCAGCGAGGTGATGCTCAAGGAGGCTAGTTCGGGCTTCGAAAACCCCAACAAAGACATGAGGTTATCGGACAGTCTGACAATTTGTCCGAGATTGCTCGAGTTAAGATTAAAGACTGCAATATAATTGCCAGAGTCGTCTGTAAGTGCGTTGGAGTAAAATTCTAATGACATGTCCCACTTCTCGTCTAAATCAAGCCCATCGGATCTTACGTAATTATTCACCAGCAATTTTCGGTTAAGTTCGAAGATTTTGCTTCGGGACTTCTCTTCGACCACAGCTTTGATGAAAAAAGTGTATAACTGAATTGTGTGACGATGGGCTTGGTTTTCTTGGGTGAGTTTTTCCAGTTTATTCATGATATTATTTCTTGCCAACAATAAGTTTTGTCCTTGAGTTTTAGCTTCTGAGGCCTTCACTATTGGACTGTACATCATAGCATAGTATTGAAGGATTTTAGACAAGTATTCCTCTATTTGCAGCTGAGCAGAATGAGCTTCGTCCAGGAATGTGAAAATTTTATTGGCACTGATAGTTTTTTCATCCGCTCCAGAACTAATTTCAAGCTTGATCATCCTCTCTATCATTTCGAATTGAAGCCGAGTTCGGATTGATCCTTCATTTTGGATGGTTTTTCTCATCTGAGTGAGGACAATGTAAGCTTGTATATAACTTTTCTTGACGTCTTTTAGGAAGAGAATCCAAGAAAGGACAATAGACAAATTCATGTTCTTGGTTAATTGTTGAGAAAACAAGGAAGAGTAGGTGTTCCCGATGTGTTCTATCATTTGACGATCCATCGCCTCTTGATACGCTGAGACTTGAAGGTCATTTAATGCTTTTCCATGTTTTCCATTAGTGGTGATCTTCGCTTCTTTGGGCTTGTCCAAATTTGTAGTGATAAAAGTCTTGGATAAGAGAACTAAATCTTCAGAACCCTTTGAATTGTGTCTCTTATGTTCTGCATAGAGTGACTTGAGATATCTATCAATTCTCATTACGTTGCCCTTGTGTCTTTGTACATTATGCACATTGACGCGATTTTTAATGATCTCTTTAAAATTCCAGATCAATTTGGTTGAGATCGGTAAAAGCAAAGCTACCAACAGGCTGTTATAGTTTTTATAAGTCAATCCCATGCTATATGAGAGCAGAAGACTTACATAGATAGTAAGTTGAAGTCCCTTTGACATTGTGTAAGTCTTCTCAATCTTCAAATTCGAATGGTATCCAATTACTATAAACACTATCAGGTCCAGAACAAAGAAAACACCCCACATCACAAAGATCACATATGAGTTGATCCCCGACGCAGCAAGTCCCACGATCAGTACTAACTTAACACCTTTGATGGCATCCAGCAATGATTGGGTGTTGTCGCTCTCGATCCCATCTTCAAAGTAGCAAGGGATATTGATGTACAGAAACTGGTAATACAACCAGACTGCGAGACCCAAGAGGAGACTCCCAAGTGCGATCATTGCATTCTTGCAGAAAACTGTTGAGCATTCTGCTGGTATGGAGGTATTTTTGGTCTGTAGAATCTCACTCATAGCAAGCTGAATAAGAGGTAAGAAGTAGAGCTTCTGATAGATTTGAGAGAGTTTAAGGAAGAACGTGACGAACCAATGCGTCTTTACATCCTGTTTCTGTCTAAAGATATAGAATCCCGTCAGCAAGAAGTTAATGGTCAATAGAGAAGTTATTGCTATTAGAGCAACATATCGAGGGATGGTTAGCACTTGAAGTAAACTTGGTAGTGAGAACAGTCTCAAGAAACGATAAATCGTGCTTGAGACTCTGTCTGTTGTCGCAAGAGGAAGCATCGTGAGAATGCTCGTAACTTGAAGCGCTTGCACAATGAGAAGTAACTGGTACATCTCGACTCCGAGCTTCGAATGGTGATTTCTCATCACACTATAATGAAAAAGAAACTTTTTAGCTTTTTGCCACAGTTTCATTGCCGATTCACCTATTTTAAATTCAGAAATTATATGTGAGCAGACTCAATTTAGTTCAAATCCTTCAGAATAAAATTCAGCAGTAAGAATTTATCCCAAATGCTGAACTTTTCCGCATTCTTCCTACCTTGTAGTTCAACTTAAAAAACACTCTGCATGAAAATAGCACTTACATTTTTGTACATATATGCCCTCAAGTAATCAACTCATCATGATTCCATGCTTTCTAAAGCATTCTTACACATATTCTACCCGTAGAATCTTTGGATCGAGTTAATTCACCCAATAGCAAATTAAAATTTTATACCAATTTCAATCAGTTAATTACTGCCTTATTTCTTCTTTGTTAAATCGTGTGAAATTAGGCAGTCGCAAAAACTATACAAATTTTGTCAGAGGTTCATTAAGACCAGCATCAAGTTTCGCTGTTTGCCAGAGAAATATTTGGAGTTTCTTTAGTTAACTCTTGTTTTCATGAAACCTTTTACAAAAGGAAAAATGGTATTTCTCTCCAAGGAACACACAATATTTATGTCCAGTTTACTGAAGATTTCCACGCTTATTTCCAGGCCATAATCTAAAACATTCGCGTAATAAGTTCGATCAATTTAAGAATTAAAATAACCATCAAAATGCTCAGAATTTATAATTTGGGAAAATGCAAATTAAGCAGTGAGATAAAATTTAGACGACTCAAGAAAGATGTTACAAACTTCACCAAAGTCCTCCTCCAGAATATAAGATCCTTCAATTCCTTTTTGTTTTTGTGTCTTGGCTCTTCGCTGAATCTTCTATCCTAATTGTTTCAATTGATAAAACCCGTTCAACTGAGCATTATGATACTGTACTATGTCAAGGCATCTCATATTCAGGAATCATGTCTATCTCGCGGTTTTAGGATGACAGTGACAGACTTTGTATTTTTTTTATTTTTCTTTTGATCAATGTTGACTTTCAAATCAAAGGAGGGACGTCTCATCATACTGTTTTCTGGAGCTGGTAAGGTTGGAATAGAGTTATAAAACAATCTTAATAAGCTAGAAAAATGGATTTCTTCATGAACGAACCCTTTCCCCCAAATTCCTCTACAAAATTATACCAGTGCAGATTAAATAATTAAAATTTTTTTGAGATAAAGTATTTCATTGTTCATGAGGCTCTCTTGCAGGAGGGTGAGAAACATTGATACAATCATAACATGATACACAGTAAACACCTTGAGAATCGACAGTTTATTGTCAACGGGTTTTTGAAGTACCGGTATTTGAAAAACTTATTTTTTGTTGTTGTTTGTTTTGGGTTTCTGACACTGAGATATTTAATGAGAATTAGCCTCGATTAATAGTGAATCTCTTACGGCATTCCTGTTGAAGCCCATGAAGCACTCATACACAACAGTTTCAATTTTTATTCTTGAAGGCAGGTATATTAAAAATACCCAGAGAGAAGGGAAATTCTGCTTGATATAATACGGATAATTGAAGAAAGCAGCCAAAGATTAATGGGTTTATTAAAATGGATTTTGGCAAGCTAGATCATAAGTCCCAAAGAAATTGCTAGAGAAACTTTTTGAATATGAAGATTCGTTTTTTTTGTATTTTCAGATATTATAAATCCACAAATCTACCAGAATCTGAAATATAAATGAACGACAGTCCGCAATGATGCAATGATGAAATTAACATGTTAATAAATGACCAAGGAATTAATATAAACTTTGTGAGAGAGAGAGTGGAAGAAAAAAATACTAAAACATTATTACGTTCTATTTCTACCATTTCTTGAATAGTTGTTTGATTTGCTCGTTAGAGTGTAAGACTCTAATCGGGTAAAGCAGGAAAATATTTCGAGCTATCCAAAAACGTCGCTTGAGGTAAATAATTATAGGAACCCAAATTGCCAGTGTGCTTACGACATTATAGATCAAACTGATTATAACCATACTCGTAGTCACGTCGACCAAACTTTTTGCATAGCTCGAAACATCAACTTGTTCAGACATTAGCAAATATTCTATTGCGTTCGTAATAATGGAAGTTAAAAAGTTCACATCCCAGGAATCTGGAGCTTGCAGTATCGCTGCAACTGTTTCTATCGTCGGATTTGCCCCAAATTGTGCGATAGAATCTAAATTTGAGGTGATCAATACAGTTGCTGTATTTGGAAGTCCCTGGGCAGCCTGATTTTTGAAGGAACTTTTACAAAGAGCAATTGCAGACGGTGAAGTCCCATTTTGATCACGGTTTCCACAAAAACTATCATCTGTGAGGTTTCGATAGCGACCTTTAGTCTCAGCGGATGTGATATCAGACTCTAAGATCCTGTCTTCAAAATTTCTGAATCTCGCCATGAGGTTCTTATGCGATGTGAAAGCAAGGTCTAAGGAAGCTTGATAACTGTTAAATAGAGAAGTAAGGGACGAGTTGCTCTGAGAACTTTTCACCTCATTTACTAACCTGAAAAGAGTGCCATAGACGATTGAATATGCAGACGCCCCTGCTGATATCTTATCAATATCAGTCAAGAAAGGGAGGATTTTGTGGGTCTTCTCTTTGAATACTATATTCAGGACAACAAAATTGCCTGCGAGCAAGAGAGCTAAGACCAGCAAGCCGAATATCACTATGTATGTAGGAGAGTAATCCCCGATTATCTGCCTTGACACTCGAGTAGTCCTTTGACCTGTATTTCTTTTGCTCTTGGCCGCATTGAAATGCAAATCGAGCAGACTGGACATTTGCAGGGTAGCATTGAACTTTATTTGATACTCTTCAGCGATTTTGCTCATCTCAAGACCCAATTCCTCTTTAGAGACCGCACAGAGCTTTGATATTGCCTTTGTTTCCATCTTCTCAAATGCGCGGAACACAAAAAAGAAACTCAATGAGAGAATCAGCGTGAGCATCAAGCAACCAATCAAAATATAATCCAGTACACCGAGGATAGTATCATATTTTTCGTAAGCCTCCTCAAAAAGTGTGTCTCTTATCGGATCTAGAAAAGTCTGCTGGTACTTTAGATTGAACGTTCTCATGAAACTCACAAGGTTATCATCTATTGTTGTGTCCGTTGACTTCAGCAGATTGATTTTTTGCGCATACCCCATGAAGATGTGATTTGCTTCATAGAATTCAACGTATCGATTAAACTGACTTGATTCAGGAAATTGTACCAACATCGAATAGCTGTTGAATTTCAAATTGCTGCTCAAGGTTTCTGGGTCGAAGTTGACGAGACTGTCAGATACTGTGTGCATAAAGTCCGCAACTCGTTTAGTTGCGATGGTAGTTGCGCTGCTGAGCCAAGAGCTGAATTTCGCAGGGGCGAACAGCCCTAATTCTCCAGCGTAGCGCATTTGAGTTGATAAAAAGAGACTGGAAGATGACACTCGGAGAATACCGGCGAAGGCGGCATGAGCTGCGAAGCCGGAAAAGGTTGTGTATTCACCCACGAGAAGGTTGTAAGTGAATACTGTGCAAATAATACAAGTGATGAAAATAACAGCGCTTGAGAGATATACTGTCTTTATCACAGTAGGATCACCTTTTTCTGAAATTGCCGACCTCAGAAATGTTAGGTGCGCTCCTATAGTCGAGGTTCTTGAGGACGTCTCAGCATTGTCGGCTAGAATCTTTCTTTTTTTCAGATCAGAATTCTCTTTATGAGTTGGATGACAAGAGGAACTTGGAAGAATTGGATCGGTATTTCCTTTGGATAATTCTGTTAAATGACCTGATGTTCTCTTTGCTGAAACTGGACCCGGAGCCATATCGTCGGGGTATTGAACACGCTCCTCTACTTTCACATATCTCAAAGTGTTGTTCCCTTCATCAACTATTTCCACGGGAGAAATAATCTCAAACTTTGGTATATTTTCTTTAGAGATGCGGAGGTTGATGTCCTCTAGATTACCCGTGTTTGAATCACTACGACCCGTAACTTGAGCGCTGGCGGCAAACTTCACGGATTCTTTTCTTGGGCGGGTAGGTTTGCTTTCCGGGAAAAAAAGGAGATTGATCGTACTGAATGGCTCATTTCCAGAGCTCAATTCAGAATTTGGTTTGAACATCTTGGTTTCTCTTGTCTTACGCGCCGATCGAATAGTCGAGGGCCTGATCTCTGAAAATTTAAATTGGCTCTTGGTGCGTTGTCGGGTGAAGAATGAGCTGCTCAGAGCTATTATTCCATAGCTCTTTCCAATCACCGAGATGTGGTGCACCCTAGCAACATAGTCAACCAATACTCCTCCTGCAGAGGTAAAGCTTTGGAGTGAATTCATAAACATTGTTTTGGTGTTGACGAAATTTAGTGGTACACCTTGTATAAACAGAGGAGGACTTTCTTCATTAAAATCTCTTGGGAATTCTGGAATCATATCATATACACAACTAAATTTGTTCCATTGATCTTCAAGGATGGTTGAAAGACCGTCACCTATCCCGATTATCTTCCCTTCCTTCCGAAGATGAAAAATAACGAAATTATTATCGGTGTTCTTTTCGACTCGAAGATAGAGTACGATGCATGGATTCCCATCGTAAATCTCTAAATGGGCAGCGTAGCGGAACGCATGCACTCTTCCACTCTTGTTCTTCAAATAAAGCATCTTTTCTTTCTCGGGCACTTTCTCAAAAGGGTTGTCCCCTTGCAACAGTAGCTCTTGAAGAGAATTCAAGTTTTTTCGGTTGAATAGTGTTGCTTCTAATGAAGTAATGCTCAAAGAGGTTAGCTCAGGCTTCGAAAAGTCCAACAAGGACATAAGATTATCGGATAATCTGATAATCTGTCCGAGGTTGCTCGAGTTGAGGTTTAGTACGGCAACATAGCTATCAGAGTTGTCTGTGAGAGCATTGGAGAAGAATTCTAATGACATGTCCCATTTCTCGTCTACATCTAATGCATGGTATTTCGAAAAATTGTTTAGGAGTAAATTTTTGTTTATTTCGAAGATTTTTCTTCTCGATTTCTCTTCAACTATTGATTTGAGGAAGAAAGTGTATAATTGAATCGTATGTCGATGAGTTCTATTCGCTTGACTCATTTTTGCTAGCTTCTTCTCAATATTCGATCTAGCTTGCAGAAGCTGTTTTCCTTGACTTTTAGCCTCAGTTGCTTTAACTATTGGGTTATTCATCATAATGTAATACTGAAGGATTTTAGAGAGGTATTCCTCAATAGATCGCTGGACAGTCTGAACATCGTCGAGAAATTGGAAGAGTTTATTAGCCGTGACTGATTTTTCAGTTAAGAGAGCTCCAGAGCCGATTTTGAGTTTAATCATTGTCTCTATCATCTCGAATTGAAGTCGTATCCAAAAAGTCCCTCTCGTCTGGACCGATTTTCTTATCTCGGTGAGCGCAATGTATGCTTGGATATAATTCTTCTTCACATCCTTCAAGAAAAGGACCCATGAAATGGCAATGGAAAGATTGGGCTTTCGCCTTTCCGAGCGGGATAACAACGAAGAGTAGGTATTAGCAACACACTCCATCATTTTGTGATCCAGGAAATCTTGATACGCCGAAACCTGAAATTTATTTATTTCTTCATTTTTTTCAGTGGTTGCAAGCTCTGCTTTAGTTGCAACGAAAGAACCGCTGATAAAGTTTTTAGATATCAGCTCCAGCTCTGAAGCTGCTTTCGTTTTGCGTTCTAAAAAGAGCGTTTTGAGATATCTGTCGATCTCCCTAACGTTCTCTGTGAGGTCTTGCGAAATATACTTCACTGTGATTTTCGTACGGTTTTTGATTATTTCTTTCAGATTTGTTATCACTTTGGTTGAGAGAGGAAAGAAAAGAGCTATTAGCATGGTATTGGAGTTTATAGAACTCATCCGGGTAAGGTTTGAGACCAGGAAGGTGATAAATATCATGATTTGTAATCCTTTCAAGGCAGTACAAGTCTTCTCAACTCTCGGATCAGAATGATAACCAATCAGTATAAACGCGATCAACTCTAGAGCAAAGAAGACTCCCCATAGAGCAAAGATGACGTATACGTTCACCCCAGCTGAAGCAAGGCCGATCATTAGCACTATTTGAGCCCCTTTTATTGTGTCCAAAAATAATTGAGTGTTGTCACTCTCTATTCCGTCATCGAAATAGCAAGGGATCTTCAGGAAGAGAAATTGGTAGTAAAACCAAATTGCCAACACCAAAAGGAAGCTGCCAAGCACAATCGCGGCATTTCTGCAAAGACCTGACGCGCAGGCGGTTAGGGAAGCTGTGCTCTCGTCATGGAGGATACCTGTAAAAGCTAATTGAACAAACGGGATGAATAATAACTTGGGATAGATCTCAGCGATCCGGAGCATGGATGCCACTAGCCAACGTGCCTGTGAATCGCTTCTCCTCCTTATGAGAATGCTGAAGGCATTTGTCAAGAAATAAACCATCAAAATTGGAGTGATTCCTAATAAAGCAACATTCTGTGGGATTGCTAGCGCTTGGAGAAACTTTGGAAGCGCGATTAGACCCACAAATTGATAGATAGTGTTTGAAAATCTATCTTTTGCCACTAGTGGTAGCATTGTGAGGATACTTGTGACTTGAAGGGTTTCGATAAGAAGGAGGAAACGGTAGGTCATAACGCTCATCTTTGGATAGGAACTCCTCTTGATGTTGCAATGGAAAAGGAAATCTTTTGCTCTTTGCCACAACTTCATTCTCAGTTATCTGATATTCCCTTCGTTAGCTTAATTAAATTATAGAGATAACCTCACACAATTTCTAATTAATTTATGCAATAACATACATCTCAAAATAGAATCTCTCTTTTTTTCACAAATATCACTCAGGTCATTCATACTGGCACCTCTGTAATCTCTAGAAAATACGAAAACTGAGTTAGATTTCTTTTTTGGCATAGAGCAAAGAGCATATTTATGTTTCTTAAAGAATCGTCAGTGATACATAAATTTGTTCGAGACTCCTTTATTGAAAACTACAGCTTTATCATTTTATTATAATTTAAATTATTCAATTGTTATTCTACGTTTTATCAAAGGAATATCATAATTAAATTTTCTTTCAGTTCAAAGAAATGATGCAAACCTAACTCTTGCTAAAGAGAGTATGTTCCTTTCAAGAGATCTTCTTTGATGTGTGCTATCATCATAAAACAATTTCATGAGTGGGAATCAAACCATTCCTCGCATGAAGCTAAGCTAAATTAAATTATAAAATACCAGAATTGAGATAGAATTTGATTAATATGAGTAATTATTTTTAGACCGTGAATCTGATTTTGATTTCGATAAAATTCTAAAATAAATAGACCAATCTGCGTATAAAGTAATTTTGTCATTGATTCAGGGTATATTCTATTCCTAACACTTAATGAATTCGGTATAAAATTTATTAAGGAAATTTTAGTTATCAGAGAAATATTTTAGGGCGGATGCCGCTTCAAACTGTATCAAAGCATAATAATTTTTTCTGTTTTTTCTTCACTTGCAGTGTATAAACTATTTCACTAGTCTTAACAGAAAGTTCTTATCGAGCCAGAGGATTGCTGAAACTGAGCTGAGAATTGTGAGACTGTTCCAGTCCAAAAGAGAGGCAAGTCCTGTATTCTAGTTCTATGTTCATTTTAATATGGAGTTAGCTTGACTTTCTAATTGGCTGTTAGGACATTTTAACAGCAGTTTAATGATTAAATTTATTTAGACCAGTGTGCTATGTACTGTGCTCAATTGCAAACCTAGTTTTCAGTTTGTTATATGAGGCATCTTTCTTTCCTATGTTCATTGACGTGGGCAACCAGAATCCTAACAATTATGAATTGAATTATAGTTGATTTATATTTTTTTCATTGTACATCAAAGTTTTCGACACGGACAAGATATGTGGTAAATTACTTTTTCTAAGGCGGGTCTTCCCAAGGTGGTGGTTTTCAGGTTTGATATTCGATGTTTTGCTTGTTTTATTATATGGAATATGGTCGCAAAGAACTTCGGAAAAGAGTATCTTGGAGTGTCTCTGTTCTTTCCATTTAGATAGATATTTGACTATAACTTTCGGAGGACTTTGAGCTGGAGTTTTTAGCAATTTGCTTCGATGGTAAGGCCCGTTAAAAGATGGGAATTAAATATCCAGCCATTAAATATGCAGCCTGCCGTAGTTAACACAAGTATAGACTGAAAATAAAAAAGAAGACTGTCAAAAAAGCCTGTCATTGTTGAATCTACATCATGCCTCTAGCCTCACCTCATCTTCTAAAGTACTACTATCATTGAAGTTGAAGTTCTCTTCTCATAAAGATCATCATTTCTCAAAGAAATGCAGAAAAATACTTCTCTGAGATTTGCAAATTGATTTACAGATTATTAAAAATAGCTTATGCAATATCTCATTTAGCATTAATTAAAATCTTTATCGCTGTTTCTTCACATGATTAGATTGCTATCAGTAATAACAGTTCCACTTGAGATTCGTTTCAGAAAGGAAAAGTAATAAGATGAACTTGTGTATTTAACGTTGTTTTGAATCATACAGAAGTTTGTACTTGAAACGCAAAAGCTATCCAAAATAACTCAAATGTACAGCGCACAGAAATAGCATTTAATTTCTTATTTTAATTAACTGTTGCTGACAACTAACAATTTTTTAACCGCGTGGTTGAGAGTAATGGTTCTGCTATTTCCGCTCTCTACTGCCATTTCGTAAGATCCATCCTGTCTTAAACATCAATTGTTTTATTAGAGATTGCTAATGTAGTATCTTGCTATTGCAAACTAATCGTCAATATATGCTTTCATTGAAAGTGACAATGTCTTTGCGTTCAAGAACTCTGAAACAATCAACTGTCTCAAGTTTTCTTTCCGTTGAGGCAACTAAATTAACCATCAGATGTGACCAGCAGTCGTTCTGTGAAAATTGGTCCTAACTGTTCTGAAAATTCTGCTTATTGCAACAAATAGGAGTTTTCAATCCCCAGATGTTTAATATCAAATATATTTATTACGCGCGCCTCGGAGAGTCACTAGTCGCAACATCTTCTCCAAGAAATCAGTCTTGATTAGAATAAAGTCAAGCATCATGCTTTGAAAATGTTGTAATTTCATAGATTTCAATAAACTAGCCTGATTTTTCACTGCTTTATGAAAGAAACTAAGCATTTGATTATCTTAGAACCCATCTAAAATCCACATTAACTGAGAGTTTGTAGTAGCAGACTCCTCCTGGCTTACTCATCGCCATCTTTTACAGAGCAAGGCTGCTGGTAGCTCCTAGTCAGATCCGGACACAAAATATTGATCCAATATCAACCATGAATTTTATTACATATTGATTTGTACGGGTCAATCTATTCGTACAGAAATCGAACGAAACTGTTTCAATGAAGTATTTAAGCAAAGTTTTTCAACACTACTTTCAAACAATAAATCATCTGCTGTGTTATATTCAAATTAAAGCCTCGACGTGACTGATTTTACTCATTCCCATTTCCTAGCATTGGTAGTAATTATAATCTATAGACAACATAACTATTTGAATGATGCTGCCACAATTTGCATCTTATTGGAATAAAAATTTCTGAAACACATCTTTTTCATACGACTTCAAAACTTATTCTGAGTTCCGACTTTCAATGGCTCGAGATCCTCCACGATCATATTTAACTGATCTATGATATCGATCTTTTTCTCAGGTTCTTTGCTTTGCTGTATTTTTGTCTCTGACTCAGTCTCAAGATCTTGACTCAAACGAGTTTTTCTGAAATATGAGAGCCGCAAAACAGAATTGTTTGAGGGAGATAAGTCACTAAGAGTGTCTAGACTTATCTTCACTGGGGTTCCTGGCGATTTAGATTTTCGTAAAAGCATACCCAGCTTGGTAGGGGCGTATGAATCAGCCGCCCTGGGTTTTACCTTTTCAAATACTGGCTCCACTGTAGACAAGGTAGTAATCCGTGAACATAACGAGATGCAATCCTTTTCAAGGTTGGGTCGATCTTCTTCAGATTCCAAATCTTCGGATTTACCTTTTAACTCTTTGATTTGAACTCTGAAGCTTGAGTCTTTATCGAAGGAGAGGTTCTTTGGGGAAGTAAATTTAGTTGATTCAAAGAGACTCGGAATGGCTGAGTTCTGATAAGAGTTTGTTTCAGCATCAAAAATGCGTTTTGGTTGAGAAAGCGGATGAGTCTTATTTCGAGATTTTAATCTCCTCGCTCTGCAGAATTGAATGGTAATTTTTAAAATTAGCCAGATGGAAACTAGCGAGTTTATTAACATTGTAGTTACTGTGAGAGCTATCAGAGTCAAACCAATTTGATCGTTTGACAGGTAGTCAGAACTAGCTCCAATTAGAATCGCCAATATTCCAATTATGAGTCTTGAAAAGAAGTTTATTGCAAAAAGCCTTGTTTGTAGTTGAGACTCGAATGGTTTGTAGACGAACACTACAAGAATCAATAGGATAAGATTTATTGCAAAGTAGTTTATGGCCTGAATGGTGCCGTGATCTTGAAGGAAAACCAAGTTTAACACCGTTAAGAGGCTAGAAAACTCGAAGATGAGAAGAAAGTTCCTGCTGAACCAAGAGTCATTTTTCAGTTCTGAAGAGATCGAGTTGAATGCGCGTGGGACCTCCACCCATTTGCTCTCTTTTTCTTCCTTTGTCCTTTCTATTTCTGCGATTGGTTGGCGATGCTTGTCATATTTGTTCTGATCTTGAAGAATATTGCTCCTTGAAGGGCTGCTGGTCGCGCTAGATGGAGGATCTGGTTTCCTTTTGCGATTGAGAAGATATCCGAAAAATGCATACATAGCCACATAAGTGACCAAAATTGCGATTGCAATTACATTTGAAAAGCGTGATCCGACACTCTCGTCGAAATTACTGAGTCGCCGGCGCTCGGAAGCTGGCTGATATAGGTCAAGTATAGCGACGAGTGTTAATTCCTTGAAATCTTCCAGTAAATAGTTAATCAAAGTGTTCCAAGTTAACACTGTTCTCACGTAGATGATCGGTTTCGATAGGCGAGTGTGACCCTTCAGCAGCCAAGATAGAAACCACGAGATAGCTGTCAAAACGAGTGCTAAGGCTTCTTTGTTTAGAAGGTGTCCAGAATTCTCAAGAAAGCAAGCCGATAGTTCGAATTCTTGAAATTTTCCCATTTCAGACTGGCGACAGTTAAGGTTCTCATATGGATTTGGGAGCAAGTCTTCCTGCAAAATCACACAAAAATCTATGAAATTCTGAGGGAATTTGACATTTATGAAGCGGTAGAAAAGTATATCACCGGCAAATTCAGATAATAAAATGACTGTTGTGCCAGCACCATTTGCCAATAAAGGAAGGATGCTCGTTGTTGCTTCATTTGCTTGGCTTGAAGCTGAGGCCACTTCAGAAACTTTTTCGACGATCTCTGCTTCCATACTCCATGTTTTTGGCTCAGTATAGATTATATTCGGCACGCAGGTATTTTGGGAAGAGAGAGTAAAACCAGCGTGGCATGCTAAACATTCCGTTGAGGCAGGTCCGGAGCAACTTTTACAGGAAGAATCGCAGGTCAGACAATCACTTCCCGAAATATAGAGCTCATCGCCGTCACAAGTAATACAGCTATTGTTGAGAGAGTAAAAGTATAATCCAGTTGAGCAAGTGAGACAATTTGTAGACAAACTGCCACGGCAAGTGTGGCAAGTAGTGTCGCATTGAATGCAATTGACTCCGTCTGGATGACTGTATCCTTTGACATTACAAGGCAGACAGGTGTTATTCTGTGTATAAAAATATCTCCCTGACGTACACGTCAGACATTGGTTGGCTCCTCCACCAGAGCAGGTCTGACAGCTCGGGTCACAAGAAGAAGAAGTCACGCAAGTGGCTCCCACAATTGATTGTCCTGGTTGGTCACAAGCTACACAAAATCCCTGAGCATCCTATGTAATGGTTTAAGTAAGACTAAATATTTTAAATGGTTTCTTTTTACAAAATAGCCACCATAATGACATTCTATTTGAAATATTAGAGAATGGTTTCGTAAATTGAAAGTTACTTTGGCAAGAATTCGTAGAGGCATGAAGTACATGATCACTCGCGCAAGTTGCTACGCATTTGTTTTCGGACATCACGTATCCTGTTGCGCATTGCAAACAAGCCGAATGTGTAGGATTTACGAATCCAGACAACGCACAAGTAGGATCTATTGAAAGGAATCACTTTTGTGGTGGTGTATCATAGCAAGCATTACCTGAAGAATTCACAAGCAAAGTTGCCGCTCCTTTGTACCAAAGGAAGTTAAGAACATCATAATTGCCGTCCTTAGCTGAACTGCGAGTAGCTAGCCCGCTATTTCGGGTGCTACAAAGGTCGACAGCTACATTATTAATATCAGCGAAGACTCCGCTCGAGAGATCTCCAAAGCTGCCTGTCGGCGAAACGACTCCATTGATCCAGATTCTTGCCAAACAAGAGCCGCTCCCGAATCCGGATGGCTGAAGTTGAATAATCTCAAAGACTACCAGATTCCAAGCATCTAAAATCAACGAAATGAAAGTTAATGAAAACTTGCCACCGAAAAGTATATTTCACCCAAGGATAAAGTGCTTGTTGTCGTGAATACATAGGACCAGGCTGAATTTTCCCAATGATTAATTTTGACTTTACGAGTTGTTCCGTCGAACTCTGCTTGCAGAGATACAATGTTATTCACCGTATTCCGCATTGCAAACATAATTTGAGAATTTGTATAGCCAGAGTAAGGGTAGAAGTGCATTCTTATCACAAGACCATTCGCATTTTGAGCACCGGTCTCGAAAGTAAATGAGGACCCAGGTCGACATTGTAGGATATTATAAGGTCCCAACTCCGGGTCTTCATTGGTATCTGAAGAAGAAGTGCCTAATGAATGAATGGAATAAAATGAAAGTTCAAGCAATCAATACTATTTACCTTTATAAGCGGTGGAGGTGGTCACATTTGTCGTATTTAAAACGTCTACAGGTACTGTTTGATTTGCATTTGAAGTAGGATCTGACTGAAAATAGATCAAATACTCAACAGGAGGGACTAATTTTATTGAAAGTTATTAAAAAGTTAATAGTTGAGAAATCGAGTTACCATTTGCCACCATTAACGCTAGGCTGAGCTGCTCATCCGCTGCTACAGCAACATAATTCAAGTACACTCTAATATATTGCAGCATGCAGTTGCAACCAGTTGTATAGATATTTTCTGCACCCCAATAAACTTTGGCTGTGGGGTCAATTTCAAAAAAGGTATAGGGAGCACCAGATCGTTGTTGTTGGTTTATACTCACATCAGTACCGTCAATTCTGTACCGAAAACCATATTGAATGTTCGCTGGGAAATCTATTTGAAATAAATAAAATGTCCATTTCCCAACACTCAGCTGACTCGCGAAGTTCGCCTACGAGAAATGAAAAGTTGGATTATAAATGTTCCCATATGAAAAGATAATTTACTCCTCCTTCCCAATCGGCCCAAACACCTTGGGTATTGCCAGGGGGATTTGTGGGTCCAGAAGAAAAGATTACATTGGAACTTGACTGACCTCCTGGAGAAAAGCTTATCACTCTCCCTCTATTTTGATCGATCCTACAGGATTACCAAGTATTATTCTGTATTTTTGGAAGTTTGCAAGATTACGTATCATCAAGAGTCAATTTCAGATATCGCCGTTCAGTATTGCCACCTCCACTTGATTTTTTGGCCCAAAAACTAACTCCGTATTGGTTGAAGGTGCCAGATGAGACGTACGACGATAACTGTGCCATTGAAGGTGTGACTGTTCCTGAGGTAAAAGAGATCGAAGTTTCTTGCAAATATATGATTTGTTGGGATTGTACTGGATGTAAAATGATTATCATATTTGAAAACAAATATTACCTGAAATCATTTGGAGAAGAGCCGTCAGAAGTACAAGGCGTAGTAAATTCATTAGGGCAATGTCAATATTTCCTATTAACTCAGGTTTCAAAAAGTATTTTTTATAAATTCTTAGAATGCCTCTGAGTTCTATAACTACTACTTTTGATTCTATTATTCTTCGAAAAGAATCTAATGATTAGAGAATTCTAAAGCAGATATTTCAGTACAAAAGTAAAGGCTGCTGTTTTATCTTTAATTTTGATACATTCAATTCGCAGCAAAACCGGTCTACGACAAACCCTGTTCCGTCTATACTATTACATTAGGGCTCATCTGACTGTCTTTCGATTACATCTCATCAGATAGAATAGCAGGAACAGGCAAAATATTTAGTTTTCGGCAAGCACAGTATTCCTTAAAAGGGCACGCAACATGTAATAATTTCTGATTATTGGAAAGTGTGCGTTCTCTGAGTACAGGTTGAGGATCTATATCTAGCAATTACTTTAGAATTGTTCTTCTGGGCATGAATTTATGTTGCTAAGAGCAATCGGATAGTTAAGAAATTTACCTTGATCTTCCAATTCCGATGGCTATAATAAGAGTTAACAAAATTTTCTCATTTGATTGATACGAAAAATTGTGTTCTTTAAAAAATTATTGGAAATTTAAAAACGCATAAAGAGGCATATGACAGCAACGAAGTTGTAAACAAAATGAGTCACTCGAAGAAAGCTATGGAGCATGCTTGCATTGACAATGCAAAATGCAGGTGGAGAGGACTATAGTCGCTGAATTCCCAAAGGTCTGAATTATTGCTGATTAAACTTACTTTCCTACATTCGATTTGATCGAAAAATGCTGGTTTTTGGAAATAAGCATGAAGATATCAGTAATATCAAGTCCTGGTGGAGATTGTGTTATTGTTGCTTCGAAATCGAGTTGCAAAATTCCAGAATATTTTTAAAAAAAAAAATTAACTTGAATTACAATTTTCGAAAATCCGTTATTGAGAGAAATTTATCAATCTGACAAATTTAATAAATCCCTTTTTATCGCGAAACTGGGAAGGTGATTTCACGCAAAAAATTAGACATTCTTCGTCGAACTCTTCGTTTAAGAATTATAAATGTAAGAGGCATAATTTAAAGCAAGTTTGATAAACCCATAGCGAACAGAGAGTCTTTATAGGCTGCCTCATATGAAAATAAATATCATATTTACTGAGATATATGTCTCCTACCCTGCGCGCCAGAAACTGAGAGCTCTTTAAAGATGAACGAAGAGTCCACACAAAGTTGTTTCAAGGAGACTGTTCATAACTTTTTGAAAGTATCAAAATTAGCTGAATGATGAAGATATATGTATGTAATTATCATGTTTCTGTTGAACCATCATAATAGTACGTGATTTCAGCACTTAGTATGAATCTGAATTGGTTTTGTGACACAGTTAGCTGAAAATTTGTGTTACGAATTAGTTGAAGGACTCCATCTATTAACGAACTTCAGAGACTTAAGTCTGTTGTTATAGAAAACAACTGCAAATTCCAAAGTCAAGGTCTTGGGAGACTTGAGCCTTGGGACATTAAGAAATTTCTGTTAATGTTTGAATCTGCTCAATACAACACGAGCTTTGGATAACACCATGCTTACTCTATGGGAAATTTGAAAGCAAAATCGTTTGAAGGCCAAGGTTGAGACTTACTTGAGAACAGTAGCTAAAGTTTCGTTTGAGGAGATGACTATCGGTACATATCTTTTTCGAATTTTTTGAATATTAACCAATAATACAAAATCACTCAATATTTTCACTAATCACACTTAGAAATTGAGTCTCATGTTGTTCTTTCTGTTTGATCTAATTGTAGAATCACGATCCTCCATAATCATCTGCGATTGATCACTGATTATTTTTGACAGAGGAATCGTTCAACCCAGCCCAAACAAAAACTGTACAATTAAACATTCACAAAGAATTGGACCGAAATTTTACTTAAAAAAATAGAAATAAAAATGTATATATAAAAAAGAATTGTAAACTCTTTGGCATGAATAATTTTACAAGCACTCAAAAACGATGAGAGATGAAGACACTCATCATACTGCTTGAAAATAAAATGTATTTTATTACTACAATTTTTTCAAACGTTCATTTTTCATACGACTTCAAAGCTTGTTTTCAGAGCCAGCTTTTAAACGATCTGGATCCTCAACGATCATGCTTAGTTCTTCAATTATATCGCCCTTCTTCTCTATTTCTCTGCTCTCGTGCAATACGCCGCTCTTCTTATCTATTTCTTTGCTTTCGTGCAATTGTGACTTCGATTCGAAATCAACTGTTTGGCTGAAGCGGGCTCTTTTGTTGGATGTAAATCGGAAAGTAGAAGTGATAGATAGTGGCGAGTCGCCCAAAGTATCGAGATTTATTTTCGAAAATCTTGGGGAATTTGACTTCCTTAGTACCAAGCCTAGCTTACTCGTGGAATATGAATCGTCTACCCTCAATTTCACCTTCTCAGAGATAGACCGATCTCCCTCATGTTCAGAAACTTCGATTTTGCTTTTAGGGGAATCTATTTTAATACTATAGGCCAGATCTTTATCCCCAATAAGGCTCAATTGAGAAGAAAATTTCGCGGGTTCGTTATTAATAATGCTCGGTGACTTCTGAGGAGTATCAATGTCAGATATAAAAACACCATTGATGGGAGAGAGTGGATGTGTTTTAATCTTTTTAGCTTTTGCTAATCTCCTGGCTTTTATTTTGGCTTTGCAGTATGTGACGATCATTTTAATCAGTAGCCAGACTGATATCGAAGAATTTATCAGTATTGTCACAACTGTGAGGATTATCAGAACCAAACCAAATTGCTCATTGGAAAATTGATCCGGTCTCGCTCCAATAAAAATCGCCAATACTGCCATTACGATTCTTGAAAGGAAATTCATCGCGAAAAGCCTTGTTTGCAATTTCAATTCGAATGGCTTGTAGATGAATACCACCAGGATCAAAAGTATCAGATTGATCACCAAATAGAGCACTGCTTGAACAATTCC
>ENA-UOTX01000031-UOTX01000031.1-compost-metagenome-genome-assembly--contig:-NODE-31-length-123822-cov-12.176128_pt1 | contig 123822 bp, 68 predicted proteins | sample MGYA00238143_ERZ746982 | MGnify/ENA primary metagenome ERZ746982 (study PRJEB28758, sample SAMN06268862) | compost metagenome | isolation source: single cell | place: USA: California, Emeryville, Joint... | reverse complement strand
TTCGCTTACTGCTGCGATATTGGAAGGCGAGAAGCACTCTGCGTGTCCAAGGAGAAGCTCCTTTCTTTACGAAATCCACGCCGACGCCTGCTTCACTAACAAAACTTCAACGGTTCCTTTTTGAACTGAATCTTACCAGTGATCTGCAAGTTTATTCGATGTGCTGAAAAACAACTCTTTTCGTTCTCCGACTACACCGCCTGAAGAAATGAAAAACAGATGTTTTCATAAAATTTGATGATATCAGCTCTCTATATACCGATTCTATGAGTCCACTCATCCTTTGTGTATGTGAGGAAGGAAGTGCAGTTGAGGGCTCCTTGGTTTTTCGATGAGAGTAGACTTTCTTTTACTGTGAGCGATAGATTTTCATCCAATGCAAAACGAACGTTTTGAGTGAGAAGAAAGTCGATAGGCTCTTCTGATACAAGGGATTGTCCTGGTGAGGTATAAGAGTTCAAATCAGTCAATTTCCGCGAAGCTTACCAAACCAAGTGGACTTTGAAGGCATGATGATGAAGTTATTTCCATGTAGAACGTTAGCTACGCTCGGATATACGGGGTGGATAGAAATCTTTCGCACCTGCTCGATAAAAGTTTTGGTGCGAGGAGGTTGAAGTGGTTTCTCGAATGACTCGCTCATAATGTATGTATGATTAGAAATTTGAATGCCAGCAGTAGTCTCAGTAGCATAGGATAAATTCACAAGGAAAGATTCTTTTTCGAATTTCAGTAAATAATTTACTTTTGTGCATAGAATAAATTTAAAGAAATCATCGCAAATCGAATTTTTTGTCCTGGCTGCTGTAAATAAGTGGTTTTCAATTGTCTGTATTCTATTGCAAAATTACTTGAGATATGCTGGTGCTATGATGGCTTTCAATGTTCATTTCATTGTGAGAATGAGAAGTAAATGTAGAATGGGTAATGGAATTCGGGGAATTAGGTTAGTGTCGGTATGGCCTGTGGAAGGAACTTTAGATAGGAAATAGGAAACGCTAAAGCAGACTGATTAGACAATGCTAAAGCAGACTGATTTCGCAATTTGATAACATTTCAATTTCTCGTTGAAATCTAATTCTCAAATATAACGTTTTTCGCGAAATAAAAGATGACTCGGAACTACAAATCTGATGGAATAATAGCAGACTGTTCACTATGTTAGCAAGCTAATTAATTTGCTACTCTCTTAATTTTTTGAGAGACTTTGAAAGGACGACTCACAAAGCAAGCAAAATTCTCCTTCATAGAAGTCAGTGGATTATTATCTTTAGGTCGAACTCCCTCAAATATTGATTTACAGATCAAATCTTATCGTTCTGATAAAATCAAGAACGAATTTCAAAAGTCTCAAAACAAACAAAACAAATAGATTGGAGATGGTTGGTTTGATCTGATAAAATATGGATGCTTCCGAAGATGATTTAACAAACAAAAACTCAAATTTTCGAAATTTCAGATTGTATCATTGCACTTTTTGGAATTTAATAAAACAATTGAATAAATAAATCAACTAAAAAAATGATATCCTAAACATTGCGAATTTTCAATTACTTTCAAAAATATATATATTATTATATTCAATGTCTAAATGAGCTTACAACAATATTACTCTTCGGAGAAAACTTTATTTTTAGACTGGGAGAAGCTACATTTGGAGACGGTCTTTTTTCCTCGCCTTTGAAAAAGCTTTTTCCTAGAGTGCTATTTAATCCTTGAGAGTTCGATTTGAGATTCAAGAGAGGAAGCTTGAGAGTGTTCTGAAGTGAACTCGGAGGTTGAGTACTCATCGGGGACATCTTGCGGGCTATGAATGGCTGAGATTGTGATTGACCCAAATTAACTTTCTGGTTCAATTGACTGACTGTAGTTTTTCGCTCTAACTTCAGAGGACTCTCGCTCACTTTTACAGGTGAGTTTAAGCCATTTAAAAGAAGCGGAGAACGAGGACTCAGCAAGTTTGTCAGTTTTTTCGTATTTTCCCTCTGTCTTACAGGCGAAACCGTTTGTATTCCAAAATTTTCTTTGAGTTCCAACCAACTTTGGGTCACGATTAATTGGTCATACGTTCTTTCGAATCCTGTGTCTGTCTATGAAATCATAAGATAAGCATTGTGATTAGAGCATAAATTTTTGCTACCTTAAGCGCTGAAGCAAGTGAGAGACAAATTTTCTTGATTGTCAGAGTGAAACAGCGAATCCCTTCAGTGGGCTCTACTTTCTTACTCATTGTTATTGCTTCAAGCATTTTTGTAAGAAGACCCATTTTTAATAAGACACTGAAAGCTGTTTTGTCGTCTCTGCAGCGGAAAATCAAGTCGATTATTTCAAAAAAAGCGTTGGTGTAGAAATTGCTGGAATTGTATTCAAAAAACCATTTAATGAGGAGGTCCCAGCAGCTTTCTGGAATCTCATGGAGAAGTCTCGTTTGATTCTTTGGATTTTTCTCAAAGATAAGCAAAAGCGTTTGAAGAAGCAGCACTTTGGTCGATCCAAATTTGTTGTCCAGCTGATGCTGCTATTGCAAAAAAATTCTACAACTGAAAACACAAGCAAACTTACCTGGCTCTTTTCTGCATTGAATCTCTGCTCTTTTTTTGTCACCCAAGCGTGAGACTGTATTATTGTTTTACAGAGAAACCCAAAAGATCTTTCGCATGCTGCTAATATTTCTTTCGAGCGCTGCTGGAACACCTTATCAGATCCTCTGATCGTATGTTAGAACATATTAGATTTAGATGCTGGTTTTTACATCCTCTCGAGGATCATGTTCACAAGCAGACCGCATTGGAAACCGCTGCTGTTCTCAGTGAGACATTGGACTTTGATTTTGAACAAATAATTCTATGGCAATTAAAAACAAATTAGATTAACTATGTTGCAATGTTAGTTACTTTTAGGAGGATTTCGAAAATATTTCCTTTTGTTGTATCGAATAAGCAGCGCCAAAAGAAATTGGCATTGATTTTGGTTAGTTCCGTCATATTTCCAAGCGCAGGGTGATCTGGTTCCAAGGCTTGATTAATCATGTTGAAGAGGAGATCAGTGAGTTCCAGAGGGACTTTATCATGATTGAGAATATGATTTGGAGCGAAGGTAGGCAGCTTTGCTTCACGGTCGATCTCAGATTGAACTAATATCCGACTTCCCGAAGGGTACAAATCGTTGATTTCATGCAATAGCTCCTGATCCATGGTCTCATCAATAAGATATGGTATGGCAAGTTGACTTTTCGTTAACAAAGACGCGGTGGACCTGAACATGGGTGATTCAGCTTTTCTTGAATCAACTGTCAATAGACTGCTTAGATGAGTGCTTTGCTTATTGAGTTCGTCTTTTATACTATGCAGTGTGCTGTTCGGATTGCTTTGGAACATAGCATTGAGCCTTTTACCTGAGTGATTCGAAGAGCGCGGAGATGATTCAATCACTCTGTCATGTAAGAAAGGCGATCCGGCTCGTTGCTGACTATTTCTTCCTTTGAAATGGTCCGCAATAATATTTTTTATATCCTCGTTTGATGTTCCGTAATAATCCTCCATAGAAGGACACTTTTGAGAGCCATTCAAAGCGTGGTTTCCGCTTGCATCGTTTTTCCTCAATGGAACAGTAATCCTTTGCTTTTCAAATGAAGTGGAAGTGGAATTCGAAGTTTGGGCTTTGCTTTCTGTCGGTCTCATTATATGTCCTGTAGAATTGCCCAATTTTTGCGGATTGAGTATCCGTAAGCCGCGTTTACCGCGAAGCTTTTTTTTCGCTGAAAGGATATCTTTAATGCGATCGATATCAACTGAAAATCCCACCCCTTCTTCAGGCAGAGGTGGCAGAGGCTTTCTCTTAGATTCAGAAGGTTTTCCTGTAGGGCTTTCTTGATTTTCATTGAGATTCTCAGCCTCTTCTAGCTCTTCCTTTGGTTCCTTTGGTTTCATTCCAGCGGTCAAGTCGATTAATTCAGCGACATTTTTTGGTTTGTATCTTTCTCTTATTTTCTCAGGGTCGAGGTGAGACTCTCCGTGCAGGATCGCTGAAACAAAATCCTGGAAAAACTCTGTAATCCGACAATATTCAAAAATTCTCGCTCTGTTCTCTTTGCTGGGGGAAATATCTCTGGAGAGACTAAAAATTACCAAGAAGAAATTTGAAACGAACGGAAAATCGAGCAGTTTTAGAAATCGGAAAAGTAGGTTGTAGTGGAGAATGTAGCTGAGCACCAGGTCTTGTTCTTCTTTTTTGAAGTAATACTCGATGACTTTAATCACATGGTTCACATTGCAGGAGATTATGTCCTTGTTGATCGAGATATAGAGCAAATTAACTGAGAAAGAATGCCAGTTCAGCAAGGTAACAGAAAGCTTTAATTACAGAAATACTCCAGGAAGTCTCTCATATTGTTGGATATGAATTCGTAGTTTCGATCGTCAGTTAACGCTTGCATCACCTTATAGCTTCTTATCGTTGATAACGGTGTGTCTGTCTGTTCCGACTGAGATTGATATTTGGTACTCCACTAATAGTGAGGAAAATTATGATTTGACATTTAATTCTTCAGTTCGGGCTTACCACTTGATTAAGCGAAAAGAAATTAGGCTCGAACAGGAAAGTCAGAAGCACATCGACGTTGTCGGACCCGATAAGAGAATCAGCAACGGACTCATCTTCAGTGATTAGAGGTACCTTATCTTAACAAACGAGAGAGAAGAATTAGTCTTTCTGCTGTAACCATTAATGCTAATTCTTACCAGTACAAAGCCATACATCATAAGCGTCAGAGATTGAACCCTTAAACTCGGCATGAGGATTTGCTTGAGGCGTCTTTTCTCCGCTTTGTCCCTCTTCCTGCGGCTTCTTGGTCGCGAGTCCAAGGATTTTACTCTCGAGTTTTCTCGCAATTTGGGTCTTGGTTCGCTCGTGTATTCTTTTTTGCTCTTCAGCACCTTCCACTTGTTTAGTCTTACCAAGAAGCACTATCACAAAATCTAAATCTTTTATGAATCGCTCTCAAGATACCCTCTTCAATTTCTTCGCTAAGTTGCAACCAAGGATTATTCTTGAAATCTCTCCTTAGTACATCCAGAAGTTCTGCGGCTTTCTTCGTTACTGCGTACGAACCCGTGCCAAACATCCAACGCTTGAGCAGCTCGTATAGTCCCACTTGGTAAGAACTATAAAGAGCTTCACTCTCCTCTGTTCTCTCCTGTTGAAGTTAAAATATTATATTTCCTCCTTATTGTCGTTTATCACGATTACCTCAAACATGATCTCTTGCAATTTGTCAACGTACTCTAGTACGTTCAGCTTTATATCGATCATTTTCTCCTCAATTATCTTGCAATAGTTAATCCTCTTCACAGCCGATTCTTCTTTCTCTTCAAATTCAAAATGATACTTGTCATTCAACCTCCTTCGCAGTCCTAGCAATCTCTCTTTATCTTCCTTTGTAGTTTTGCAGTTTTCTTTCAAATCGGCTAAGTTTTCAAACGCTTTCCACAGTATCGAAAGGAATTGAGGATTTTTGACAAATTTTTCAAAGTAGGTGTTTAGCGTTATCTCAACCTGAAATATTATGAGCAAAGAAGGCAACTCAGATTATTTCTCACAGGATTTTGGAGGATGGGATGGAGTAAGAAGAGACATCTCACGATCTCTTCATCTTCTATAAGAATTCGGTTCTTCCTATCGAAAGGAAGCACACTGAGGACATATCTCACGGCCCTCGCGACCTTATCGATAATCAGGCTGTGATCTTCCTCGTACACCTAGAAATTATGAGGCGGAGAACTAAGCATTGCGATTACAGCCCCTCTAAACAGCATTTTGTAAGTTTCTATCATGGGTAGAGGTGCGAATAATTTTTATTTCTGACAAATAAAACTTGTTTCTGCAAAATTAGCTTGATCCGATGGATTAATAATATCGGAACCACTGTTCACTTCGTGTATCTTACAGTCCTTGGAATTTAATTAAAAAAATAAAATAAGAATTCATTGGCGTTAACCAATTTGTTAAAACTGCCTCTGAAATAATTAAGTAATGAAGAGGCTCGTAGGGAGGAAATGATGAAAGGCTTCGTAAAATTATGGAATTAAGAAGAGATGATAAGCAAATACGGCAGATAATAATGTTGGTTCGCAAAGCGGTTTAGGAGTGCGATGAATAGAATTTTATTTCGATTAAATTTTAGTCGAGTAAATGGATCGCAGACTTTTTCTGAAAATGGCAATTCACTGTGTTTTGTCAGTTAGTTGGTTTAGATTTCTATTTATTTGGGTATGGGCGGCTAAGTTGATGGCTGCTATAGCAGTAATCGATAATTGCAAATTTTCACTATTTCAGCTTGGAATTCGGTTCTGGCCGCATTAGTAATAACAGTAGAATCTTTGGTGTTAGATTAGAGCTTGTAGCAAAATATGAGAGTGGCCAACGAAATTTCTCTCAGCTTTTATAATTCTGAGAGAGTTATCTTGTGAAAATTTTCACATATGAACATTATAACATATCAATTCATAGTAATGGCAGCGTATCTCTTTCAAACAGTAATCAATAGGGAGATCGAGATCTTTGGAAATTTGTTTTCGGATCTTAAGCCAAGCAAGCAAGATCTCTCAAGAAATAAAGATAAAACTATTTTCAATTGCTTGCCCCTAAGATTGTTCGCTATGGACAACGCTTTTAGGTTAGCTTTTTTGAATTATGTAGATGAACACAATTTTGTAACTGATAAACAAATTTTAGTGTTTGCTTATTTTTTCTCTTTCTGATTTCGATAAGTTGAAATTTTTTCAAATGAGCACATAAAGCATTTAAAAACCTTTGATGAGGTATAAGAATTTAAATTCATAAATCCTAAAACAATATGGAAAATTATGAAATAGCATGTTTGTTAAAGCCCATTATTCGGCTCAGCCCGTTTTCACTCTCGATAACACATCATCGACTCATCTAATTTAAAACTCGGATTTAAGAAATTCAAAAGTCCTTTGAGAAATCAATTTTTTTTGATAACGAATTTAGCAGGCCAGGTTAACTGCTGACTAAAGAACCTTAAAAAAAACAGAGATCCATTCCTAATTCCAACATTCTATGATAGTAAAATTCATTTATTGCTTCAAAAGGAATAAAATCGATACCTCTCATTTCAAATAAAACTCCTTGCTCATATTTTATCAAAGAAGTCTCAACATCTAATATTATTCATTCAAAGATTCTCAATGAGCTGATTATTATCAAAAATTCTTGTCATTACATACATACTTAAAGCAGTTAAGATTCAGATTTTAATTTGATTAACAGAAGAGAAAATTTACATAGTGTCAGTTGAAATTTGAGATTCACAGTGCACCAATCCAAATAAATGACAAGTACCAAAACCAGCATATTCGGCCTGGAGGCGAACCCTCATCTGGAGCAAAAGGTGCACCAGTTGAAGGAAGAAAATCGAACTTTGCACGAGCTCCTCTCTTCCTCAAGCAGAGACAAAGAACTACTTAACAGCAAGGATAATATCATCCAAGACCTCGAGAATAAGATCAGATTCCTCACAGAAGAGCGGACTATCCAACACTCTCTTATTGAAGAAGCAAACCAAGTTTCTGATCTTTGGCACCAGAAATACCTTGAAGCTCAGCATCAGACGATCCAATTTAATGATAACTACAGCCCGAGGAGAAGCGAGGCGCCAACTCGCGATGAAAATCTTTACCGAAGCAAGCTGCACACAGAAAGCGCCCTTTGGAATAAGATGCAAGCCACTCCAAGCAGCATTAAGAGCAGAAATGTCCTCGCTGATAAACCGCAACTCCACAGCGCGATCAAGGACTTTGGGAGCACGAATAAATCGTCACCAATGATAGTTTCAGGGCAACTAGAACAGTTGAATAAGATATTAGGGGAAAGAAATAAAGAAATAGATGGAATGAGAGAAAAATTCTTGGGATTGCAGGCTAAAGTGCCTAAGCTGGTCAAGGAGAATGACCGACTTCGAGCAAAACTTGAAGACCAACTTGCAGAAAATCAAATTATCAAACAGAAGGCTGCTCGAGTGGATGAATTGGAGGTAAAGGTACATGAGTTGGAGTCGAAAAATGCGCGTTTACAAAGAGAAATTGACAGGTTAAAAGCCGAGAAAGATGTTAAATTGCATGAGGAGGAGATCTGGCGAGAAAAGTGCTCTCAGGCGGAAATTGAGTTGTATGACCAGAGGGAAGCCTCGAAGAAGTACGAAGCACTGCTCAGAGACTACGAGAGGTTGAGAGAGGAGCTTGAGAGAAAGCATAAGGAGCTTATGTATGCGCAAGAGATGACAGCACGGCTGAACGAAGAACTTCCTGAACTTAGACAGAAGGTAAGGATCATGGAAGAAGACAATACGAGGCTGAACGAGACGATTTCAGAGAGGACCAATGAGATAGTGACGCATCGAAAGATACAGACCCAGCTCGAGCATGATTTACTCACGAAAGGACATTTGCAACACATGCTGAGCCTTCAACAGAAGGAAAACGAGGATGTGAATTCAGTGCTGAGTCGCAAGATAGAAGAAATAAAGGACCTGAAGCTCGAGATTTCAGACCTTCGAGCTCAGATCGCAGAAACGACAGCCAATTGGAAAACTCTCAAAGAGGTCAATGACGGCCTCAGCAAAACAAATCATGAACTTCAAAGATCCCAAGAGCAATACTCTGAGTTAAAAAGACAGATGACTGCTGAGAATGAGAAACTATCCCAGGAGGCAGCTGCGAAGAACAGCGAAATAGATAAACTTAATGCGCAAATAAGGGAGCTTTCAGTGACCAACAGAACGCTTGAAAGGAAAATCAAAGATAGTGAGGAGACCATCCAGCAAGGAGAAGGATACTTTGCTAAAAACAAAGAACTTTCCAAGGAAATTCATCGGCTTGAAAGCTTACTCGATTCCAAAGACAGAGCAGCCGACACCTTAAATAGGAAACTTCGTGAGAAAGATGATATCATTCAGGAGCTGAAGGATTCGAAAAACAAGGTAGATAGTTTGAGACATGAAAATCAAAATCTACGAGCTGAGATTTCGAAGCATGACGAAGAAATCAGATCTCTGAAGAAACAAACCGATGAATTACAGAGGAAAAATGGCGAGGTCGATCTCTTGAAAGGAAAGATTCAGGAAATTACTAAGCAAAAGCAGACACTCGAGGACTCTATCGGAGGGCTTCAAAAGCAGGTTTCTGAGCATGAAAAAGGGAGACGAGAGATCGAAAAAAGGATTTTGCAGGCGGAAAAGTTGGAGGATCAGATCAAAGTCGTCTCTGCTGAAAATGATAAACTCAGTGAGCTATTGACCCTAAGAATTAATGAAACTCAGCAACTATCCTCCCAAGTGATTCAACTCCAAGCCGAGCTTAGGAAAAAAGATGAAATGCTTTCGAAGATGCAGCAAGTTACCTCCGAAAAACAAAAATTAGAGTCTCTCCTCCAAGAGAACCAGAAAGAAATTCAAGCGCATAAACACGTGGAATTTAAACTTCAAACTGTTCAACGTGAGTACGAACAGCTCCAAGAGACCCATAGAGCAACAAGCCAGCGTCTCGAAGGGCTAGAAAGACGCGCGACCGAGCTAGAGCTTCAAAATAAGGAAATCCCGAGACTAGAGGCGAAGATTCAGAAGTTAACTGAAGAGATCGAAAGACAAGAGCATTTGTTGGTGAACAAGGGCAGAGATAACGAACAACTCAGAAATCGGTTGGATGATGTGGGAAGACTGGAGTCAGAGTATAATATACTGAAACAGCAGCTTGAAAGAGCGCATTTCGACCTCGAGAGAGCAGATAAGCAGCTTCAAGAGAGAACCAGGGAGAACGACAATTTGCAAAGGAGAATTTTCTCTTTGGAGAAGGAAACTAAAAAACTCAATGACCTCGAAATTATGCTCAGAGCATCGAAGGAGGATAAAGATAGACTGAATCAAACACTCACTGATCGAGCCGGCGAGATCGAGGAGCTCAGTCACCGGATCCATGGAATGATGAAACGCCTAGAGACAATCCCTGAAATGGAGAACGAGCTTCAGGAGCGATCGGATGAAATCTCTGGGTATAAGAGCACGCTCGAGGAGAGGAATCAAGAAATCCTTGAGCTGAAAAAGCAGCTGAAAGAAAAAGAAAAAATTTCAGCTGCGCTGAAAGAAGCGAAGGCCATGAAGGATAAATTAGCCGCCGAAAACCAAAGACTCCAGCAGACCATTCAGAAGAAATCTGATGAAATCGCTGATCTTGAACGTGAGAAAAGAGAACTCGATTTCGTGAGATTTGACTCTGAAGAGAACAATAAGAAGATGCTATTCCTTATTAATGAAAACGACGAGCTGAAGAACAGAATCGAAAATAAAAACAGGGAATTGGAGGAATTAGACCACCGACTGCGGACTACCGAGAAGAAATCTTACGGTTCAAACGCAGAAATCGATAAACTAAGAGACTTGTTAAGAGAGAAGACCAGAGAATCTGAAAACTGGAAAGAAAAACTGGTTGAAATGGAGAAGCAGCTCCTTGCCAAAAGAGATATAGAATTGAAGTATGAAAAAGCCCAAGCTGACGTTGAAAGGCTCCTTACAGTCGTTAGAGACAAAGATCGAGAAATTGAGGCTAAGAAAGATATGGTATTGAAGCTTCAGAGCAAGGAAAGCTCTGCTCTTTTCACAGAAACGAAGATGAATCATCTGAAAGAGGAGAATGAGCGCTTACAGCACTTATTGGTATCCAAATCAAGTGAGATTGAAGCCTTGCAGAAGCAGCGACAAGAAGCTGAGTTAAAAAATCTCCTAAGTCGGAAAGAGATTGACCGAATGACATCGTCTGGTTTTCCAAGGACACCAGGAGGGGAGTCGTACAGGAAGAGCCTTCCCACGGGAGATCGATATGAGTCTGCTGACAAAGACCTTCGCACTAAACTGGCTCTTGTATTGCAGGAAAATGATAGGCTAAATCAAGCGTTGACTGGAAAACATGAAGAGACAATTGATTGGAAAGCGAAGTATTATGCAGAGAAATCGGAGGCGAAAGGGTTGAAGGACTATATACATTCGTTTGAAGAAATGAAAAAGCAATTGGAGGAACTAAGAATTGAAAATAGATTGCTTAAAGATAAAGCTCTTAAATAATAGTTGCCGTTAGTTACTTGAGAAACCCCTATTTTTTTATGAATGAATTTTCGATAATATTTTCAAGTTATACATTCTAACGTAAGAAATAAATAATATTTTAACCTCTTGTAGTTGACATAGATTGACTTGAAAATGAAAGTTTTTTTCTTATCCCGAGCTCTTAAATAGAGCAGGGTTCGTTTGATAAGATCGTACACACTGTTTTTTCTTACTTTAAATATAAATAATGTAAAATTAGGAGCCATGCCACTTTCTGCCTAACTTAAAATTCTAATTTGCATAGGAAAGATCTTCATATTAATCGCATAGAATCATTTTCAAAGATTTACGAAGAATCACAATTACAAATTATTCAACATCTAAGGACCTTCCCTACTAAATCTAAAAGAAAAAAACTTTAGAAATCTCTTCATTGATTTGCAATTTTCCTAACCTCATTGCTATAGTTGCTCGATCTGACTCTTTGCTTTAGATTGATTTATTTCTTCTTCTCAATGAAAAGCACAACCACACAACTAGATATCGAGAGGGCCCCTATAAGACTGAGAGTATCTGGTGGTCGTTGCAGTATTAGATCGATCATTAGCGTTAACAGAATCTGAGAGTAACCCATGATTGAGCTCTTTCCTGCTGACCCAAACTTAAGCCCTCGAGTGAGAAGAGTTTGCCCAATTGTCGTGCAGAGAGCCATCAACACAAGATACAGAATCTCTCCAAACGTTGGGACTACGACCCCTTGGTATAGCACTAATAGCGGTGTAAATATACACATCACCACAGTCATATAATGCACCGTAAGCTGGCCATGACAGTGATTTCTGAGCTCCCGCACCAAGTTAAAAGCTGACCCACTTAAAATAGCTGTCGAGAGACAGCAAATACCTCCCAAGAACCGATTTTTCTCACCGTCCTCTTCGATTTGTGCAGAAGGGAAAATGAAAGGCGGCTTTAGTACAAGTATGGCTCCGAGGAGACACAGCACAATGGTTACTCCTTGCAAAAATTCCATTTTTTCCTTCAGATAATACATCGCAAAAAACGTAGTCCACATCGGCCCAGTTTGAAAGAGGGTGGTTGCTTCTGATAGGCTCATGTTATGAAGCCCATACACCCAAAGTCCGAATCCACTAAACGAGTTTAAGCCTCTCAGGAAAAGTTTTAGAGTGGTCGTTGGCGAATTTACATAAACATCTATTTTTTGTGATTTACAAATCATCCAGTTGATTATAAATGAGAAGATTCCTCTGAAGTAAACCAGTTGGAAGTTCGGTAAACGAGTTATTTGCTGGATGCAAAGTGAGCCTGCGCACCCTATGATATTGGACAGTAGGAAGTAAAGATATCCGGCTTTGTGGCCCATAGAATCCTCGAATTTTAATATTTTCTTCATCAGACGGCCACCGAGCGATGCGGGTTCTTGTTGAAACATATTGTAGTATCTCGATTTAGGCTTGAATGAGCAGATTATTTGTTGAATTAACAAGTAACAAGCTTATTTTAAGCCTGTTATATTTTATTTCGTGATTCCTGAAAACATGCATCACAGTCTAATTCTGATGCGACATATATCGAAAAAATTTTTTTTTACTAAAACAGTACAATTAACTTACTGATTGAATTGACTTCCTTCTGTATGCTACAGACAATCATTCTCAAGTGCTCATACATGATGAGCCCAATGATTGTTTCTTAATTATTTCATTAAATTACAGAAAAAGCATAAATTCAAGTTTCAATGGAACATGTTACATTACTTTGGGCTCGCTATATGCTTTTCTATTTGATGATTAGTTTCCTATTTGGGGCCCAAGTACCCACACAGACATGAAAAGACCTCATTTAGGCAAACCAAATGAGTTTCAATGTGTCCATTAGAGATTGGATATTAGGTTTACCCATCTTTGCTGTCAAATATTCACCGAGGTTTACTTCTTCTTCTCAATGAAAAGCACAATAACGCAACTGGATATCGATGCGGCCCCAATAATACTGAGATAATCCGGTGCTCGTTGCATTATTAAATCAATTATCATTGTGAAAAGTATTGAGGTGTAGCCAATAATCGAGCTCTTCCCTGCAGTTCCAAATTTCAGTCCTCGAGTGAAACAGGACTGCGAGACTGTTGTGAAACCAGCTAGCAGGATAAGATAAAATATCTCTTCAGCAGTCGGAATTTGGATGCCTTGAAATAAAACAATTATTGGTGTCATCAAGCACATAACCACAGTCATATAATGCACAGTGGTCTGAGTATGACAGTGATTCCTTAACTCACGTACCATATTATATGCAGCACCAGTTAACACAGCTGTTGTTAAGCAACATATGCCTCCATAAAATCTGTTTTTATCGCTATCATTTTCAAGTTGGTTTGAAGGGAACAGGAATGGTGGCTTCAGCACGAGCACAGATCCTAAGAGACACAAGGCGATTGCTACTCCTTGCAGTAATTCAAATTTTTCCCCCAGATAATACATTGCAAAGAGCGAGGTCCACATGGGACCAGTTTGAAAGAGGTTGTTGCCTCTGATAAACTTAGATTATAGAGTCCATACACCCAACATCCGAAGCCGAGAAACGCGTTGAAGCCTCTCAGAAAAAGCTTTAGAGTTGTGGTCGGCGAGCTGACATAAAAATCAATTTTTTGGGTACTGCAGATGATCCAATTGATAATAAAGGCGAAAATGCCTCTGTAGTATACCATTTGATACGTGGGCAAGCGATTGATCTGTTGAATGCAGATAGAGCCGCAGCAAAAAACGATATTTGAGCAGAGAAAGTAAAAATATCCGACTTTTTGTCCTCCAGAGGCCTCCATCTTGGCGATTTTCTCCATTAAACGGCCTCTAAATGACAAGGAGTTCTGTTGTGACATGATTTCGGAACTCATGTAGGCTGAGCTTGTTTGCTTAATCAGTAAGAGTCTTACAGAACAATAAATTTAATTAAAGGAAGCGGACTCAGTAAGTTCTCATACTGTAAATGACACTATTTATTGATATTATCCTTCAAAGTTTAACAGATCTGTGGAGGTTGGAAGAGGCTTGATAGAATTGGCTTTTCGTCGATTTATTCAAAAAATTAAATGCTGTGTGTAGACCAGTTTTTTTTTGCTTTGCAAAAAAAGAGAGAGATGTGATCTGAGGGATTTAGAGCTACAGTGAAAAAGAACGCCTTGGATTCATAAAGCGAGCTAGAGGGTCAGTAGTTCACTTTAATCATTTGGCAAAATGTGCTGAGCAAATTCCTCGGTAATTATCGTATGTAATTTATGGAAAAGTGTAAGAGTGAGAGTGATAGCTCTTTGTGATGGTTATGCTAAAACTATTGAGGATAAATAATTTTGCTGCGTTAATTTTTCTTGTTTTACCGTTACTGAATAAAGTATATTGTTGGATACTCTGAGCCTTTTAAGCACGTTTATTAGTTGATTAGATCCAAAGTAAATACCGAAAACAATAAAACTGCTATGCTTGATAGGTTTGGTATGTCGAATTAAGGAAACGCGGTGTCACAATCTGTGGACAATTTAGAATACTCTTTTACACACTGAAGATTCAAAATAGAAAAGGTTTTAGATCATTTCATCTAAACAACAATTATAAATTTGTGATTATAAAAGAATTTGTTTATTAGCCCTAATATTGAAAAAAAATTCGGTTCTTTAGGTTCTCCTAAATTACTATTATATTCTATTTTCTGGCTGCTATTAAGACACTCGTTGAGTATTTGACTCATAAAATGTTTTAACTCAAAGCGCGTACTTGGCACATAGCTACAGCTTTGATCTAAATTCTGGGTGAACTTAGTATATGCCATTCAAGTATAAGAAAGGAGAGTATATTCTTATTTGAAGTGCTACCAAGTAGTAGTTTGAGTCATGAGAATGAAGAGGAAAAAATGAAGCTACAATAATATGTTCTATTGAAAGAATTGAAAATCAGTTTCTCAACGGTATCAAATAGACATATGAGAAAAAAGTCCAATAATAACTTATCTTCAAGTTTATGCTTTTTCATTAACTCTTCAGGTGAATAAGCTCTTCCTTTTTGAAGGGGCGGTGATTTGTAAATAAGTATAAAAATCTGAGTTGCCTGAGCTTAACACCTCACTTGACAATATCAGTTGCTTTTTTTTCTCAGTTCACATAATACCTATCTTTTTGCCGTATTTGATGCCTCTACACACAATTAAAGCACCTTAGAGCAGCTCGCTGCATTCAAAAAAATTCACAAAAAATATAAAGCACTGCCTAACAACAATAGACTCTCACAGAAAAAAATAAACATTTTAACAAGTGACACTCGGCTTCGATATTGTTGAACTTATTTTCTAAATTCCGTCACGCTCTATATTATTCGTCAAGCGAGAAATCGTTATGTCTTTTCACTTTTGTTTCTCTGACCATTGGTTTAAAAAAGAAACATATCCTACTCGAAAAGTTTTTAGATTTAATATCATTATTCTCAAAATATTCAAAAGCTGAGAAAACAAATTCTCACTACACATGTCGTCTCACTTCAATAACCGCAGAGGAGAAGTTAAAGAACTTCAGAATTTACTCCTGCAGCCTAAGCTGGAATCAAAACTCCACGCTCTTCGTCAGGTTTACTCATCAACTCCAGCCATTTCTCAAGAATTTTCCCTGCGTTTTAATAGATCATCGCTGCTATGACCGTAGGAAAAGACGTTTCCATGCTTTTCATGGATATCATAAAGAACATGGAAGTCAACAACCTCGAACTCAAGAAGCTCGTTTATCTTTACGTCATCAACTATTCAAAATCCCAGCCAGACCTAGCCATTCTCGGTATAAACACATTCAGAAAAGTAACTCCTCTCTCTATCTGACCCGTTAGCTGAAAACTCACCTAGGACGCTGTCGATAAATCCAACCCTCTTATCCGAGCCCTTGCGGTGCGAACTATGGGCTCCATTAGAATTAAAGAAGTTGTTGAATATCTCATCGACACTCTCAAAACGGCCATCAAGGTACTATTGGCTTTTAACCAACAATTCTCTAATGGTCTCAGGATGAGGACTCTTACGTCAGGAAAACAGCGGTTGTCTGCATCGCCAAAATGCATGATTTAGCTCCAAATGTATTAGAAGAGCAAGGATTCTTAAAAATGTTGGAAAACTGCTTAACAGACGGTAACGCGATGGTTGTGTCCAATACAGTCGCCGCTTATCAAGCCATTTCGGAATCAAAAGGATACAACATGCTTCAACTTAGCCCATATAACGTTCAGAAACTATTGACTGCTTTGAATGAGTGTAATGAATGGGGCCAGATTTATATCCTCGACGCTTTGGCTCAGTACGTACCTGCAAAGTCCTCAGAAGCTGAAAAGTAAATAATAACGCCCTTTAGCACATGAAATTATCTCCCATGTAGCATTTTAGAAAGAGTCGCGTCAAGAGTCTCGCATTCGAACGCTGCAGTTGTCATTTCAACCGTCAAAATCATTATGAAATACACAGATTATTTGGAAAACGCAGATTTAATTCGTTCTTACACTAAAAAAGCGGCTGCTCCTATGATATCGTTGCTATCATCTGAGCCTGAAATCCAATTCGTCGCGTTGAAGAATATCAATCTCATCCTCCAAAAGCGTCCGAATATCCTCGATAAAGAAACAAAAATGTTTTTCTGCAACTTCAACGACCCTATTTATATCAAGCTCGAAAAACTCGAGGCTCTTGTGAGAGTCGCAGACCTGAAAAATATAGACGCTATTTTACATGAGCTGAGGGATTACGCGGCCGAAGTCGACGTTGAATTCGTTCGAAAGACTGTAAGAGCAATCGGTCAATGCGCTGTAAAGCTTGAAAAAGCTTCAGAGAAGTGTGTTCAATTACTTTGGGAGTTATTGAAGAGCAAAGTTCCTTTTGTTGTGCAAGAGGCTGTTGTGGTTATCAGAGACATATTCAGAAGATATCCAGGCAAGTACGAAGCTATTCTGAAAGATATCTGCGACCACCTTAAAATGCTCGAAGAGCCGGAGGCTAAAGCCTCGATTATCTGGATCATCGGAGAATACGCTGAAAGCATCGAAAACGCTGAGGATATTCTGGCTGAGTACGCGAAAGGCTTTAAGGACGAGCAGGCCTTGGTGCAGCTTCATCTGCTCACGGCTTACGTGAAGCTCTATCTAACCAGACCACAATCCTGTGAATCTGAGATCCAGAGTTTGTTGCAAGTAGCAACAACAGAGTGTGAGAATCCTGATCTTAGGGACAGGTAGTGTTAAGTATATTAGAGTTGAACATTAATATCATTGTTATTAGAGCGTTTATCTATTGGAGAATGCTGGCGAAGAACCCTTACATGACAAAAACGATTGTCCTTCAAGAGAAACCTCCTATCACAGATACTCTAAACAATTTGGAAACAAGTCTCTTGGATAAGTAAGCATTTCTTTTGAGAGGCGTGTTTTATCCTGCCAAATAATTAGATTAATCGAGAATATTGGTACTCTCGCTTCTATTTACAGACAGCCGCCTGAAGCGTTTGTTAAGAAGCTGAGGGACAGTCTCAACCAAAGAGAAAAAGAATATGAGGAAGAAAGAGAGGTGTATAGAGAGCCTATGGTTGAAGAAACAGAAGATTCCACTGGACAAAAGATTACTGAGTATGAAGGTATCGCCAGGAACGAATATGTCGAAGCTATCAAAAACAACAGTGAGAATTACGCTTTTTTCAGCTTTGCTAAGAAATATTCTTTCAATGCAGCAATCGATTTGCTTGGAATGGAAGAAGACGAAGATTCTCCTCCTCCTAAAAAAGAAAAGAAGATTGAGAATGGCGATGTGGGAGACTTGATGACCGACGCTAGCACAACCAGCGAGAAATCTATGGGCGGTATTCAGAGAAACCCCAACGCTAAGAATATCGTGATTCCTTACTCAGTACTGCCACCATGTTTTGCCTCACTTTCAATATTGTTAAATTTCTTTAGCTTGTTATGCCAGATACGCAAAAAAGTAAGGACGGACTGGCATCTGGGCTCGCCGTCGAGGCTGCTTTCCAAAGAGAGCTCGACAAAGTCTACATGTACATTAAGATCACTAACCGATCTTCCAACCCATACTACGTACTTGTCCCTGTAATTTTCTCTCATTGAGTTTTTTTTTTCTCCAAAGGGTTTCGCTGTGAAATTCAACTCCAATGCCTTCAAGATAACACCCGTCAATCCTGACCTCGAAATGCCAACAGTAGAACTCCTTCATGACCTTATAGTTTTGCTGACGAAAAAATGATTTTGTTAGATCGATCCAGGCGCAAGCTACGAAAAGAAGGCAGAGGTTGCGTTCAACGGAGCTTCTGATAACCAGCCACCTGCTTTCCCATTTAAAATTCAAGCTGCTCTCAGAACTCAGTTAGATGTTTTCGTGTTTGCGATACCATGCAGTCTTACTGTTCTGATGGTAATTTTTCTATAAGTACCCTTTTAATTACACACTCCTTATCTCAGGTACCCTCCCAATCTATCACTACACAAGCATATTCTGAACTCTCTTCAAATCCAAAGATCGCAAGAGACCAGAATAAACTTAGCACAACTCTAGACAATGAAAGAGTAAATTTATCAAATATCTCTTGAGAAGAAGCTTAATTAATTATTTCAGATCAGAGAAAAGCTCCAAAATAACAATTTAAATTACGTTGGGTCGCGAAAGAACGACGCAGGAGTCGGTAATGAAGTTTATTATGATAAAAGGATTTTTAACTTATTCGGTTGCAGAGATGATGAGTTTTTCAGGAAAGCTCATAAACGATATGCCTGTTGGATGTGACACTATTCTGGACAAGAATTCGGGAACACTGCATCTGAATTATTTCGCCCCTCATTCATCTATCATCCCGCTCTTGTACCAGGCCATTGGATTCATTCTAACGATGTAACAAATGAAGAGAAGAGACGCAATAAACTCAATAAAATTACAAATGAGAATTTAAATTTGATGCTCGAGTTATTTGCTTAAGAGAACTACACCTTCAAAAATTTGTAAGTTCAACAATCGATTGAATTCAGCAAATAATTGATAAAAAAAATTAACAAATACCTCACTTGAAATAAGACTATATCTTCTGGAATATGAAGGTATGAACTGTTATAATTGTCCCTTGAGACTATCTAAACTAAGACATATACCGGAGGGTTTTTTATACATTGAAAAATTAAAAAAAAAAGCATTAAAATTTTAGAAGTAATCAATACAGCGTTACTATAGGTGTGAACAATTAAGGCTGAGAATTTAAAAATCTGTAGAAAGATCTTTTAATAAATCATCTGCCTATTTGAAAATAGCGTTTGGAACTATATAAGGAGAAGAATAAATTAAGATGCTCGGTCCTCTCGTTTCAACAATCGCAATGTCGACCATAGTAATCACCGTTGGTCTCATCGCGTTTAAGCTTATTTGGCTTTCAAAATATCCCGCGGAAATACCAAACCCTGAAAAAGGGTCCTCGCAGAAACCACTCCAGGCGCACAATCTAAAGGCTCTTGTTAAGACATTCGGCCCGATCTGGTGGAAATTTGACGAGAACTATTGGCTAGAAAACCTCGGACTAGATGGATATGCTTATATCTACTACCAGCGCAGCGTCCTCAGGATGCTCTTAGCTTTCAGCGTCTTTTTGTGCATAGTTTACTATCCCTTGCACAACCTCTTCGAAAATCTCAAAACGGATTCGAAAAGACAAAAATATTTCAATGTAGATGAAATGGATTCCATTTTCCACTGCATTTTTTGCTATTTCTTCTGTCTTTTCGCAGCCTACACAATGTATAGCGTCAGAAGACACCTCACACATCAATGCTTTAAAATCAGTCAGATTGAATACAACAAGAACAATCGATATTCATATGAGTTACAGCTGCTAAAGCTAAGGAGCGTGCATATCAAAGGATGCTTTCCTGAAGATAGAAGAGGAGAGCTTCTGCAAGAAGAAATTGGAAGATACCTTGAGATGTCTGGGGGCCAAATCGTGTCTTTGATCATCGTTCCAGATCTCGGAGACCTAATGAGTCTTGAGAACCGCAGAAGGAGATTAGAGAATCAACAAAGACTTTTCGTTGCCAATGAACCATTGATAAGAAAGTAATGACTTGGGCGCTTTTGATTTTACTCACTCAAAGTTTGAAAGGATGTTCCTGCCCAAGACAATGAGAGAAGAAGCGGACTATGAAAGAGCGATCGAGAGAATCGACGATGATATAGAGATGGTATTGATGAGACCGTCATTGGCGTCGGGTCATGCGTTTGTGTTGTTTGATTCCATAGAAACTACTCAAAAATGCATTGCAAGATACTCGTAAAAAAAAAACTTAGCTTTCATAGCGAATAGCTAATTCCTCATTCTGAATAGATTAACCGCCCAGAAGAAATTTCAGGCCGGATATACCACTCTCAATGAAAGGATGAGAGCAAATAATAAGAGACGTTTCACCAGCACTTTTGGAAAATTCAATGATGAAGATGCCATTAAAGACCTCTATGGGAAAGAGTATTCAATTTCATCACATGTGGTTCGGCTGACTTACAAATTCAAGGCTCTTGATCGATGTGACGAGAATATTAGATCCAATTGATATTAATTGGGTTAATCTCGCAGGAACCAGAGGATTCTTCTTGCATCGAAGATGGCTGATTAATCTAGCGATTGTTGCGATTATGATCTTTTTTACAACGCCAGCAGTATCTATTCTGAATGTATGCCTAATCCAATTCTGCTAGGCGCTATTTAACACACTCAGTCAAAGTGAGTTGTTGAGGCTGCTCGGACTGAAACAGACTGTCAATCCAACGACACCTGTGGGTTATTTCTTCCATGAATTCATGCCGCCATTGATTGTCGTTTCGTTGAACGCTTTGCTGCTGCTTCTTATCGATCATTTGGGTAAATTGCGTATCCCTCTGTCTGTACTCACCGTGTTTTTGGCGCAGCTTACAAAGAAAGACATTATACTTATTCAGGAACCCAAATCTCGATATTTTCAAAAGCCGTTGTTTATTTACTCTTTAATACCGTTGTCATCCCAGCCCTAACATTGACCGGAGGAAAATCACTATTTACTCTCATCTTCTTCGAAGGATATAATCTCACCAAAGCTCTAGCTAACTTTTACTATACTGATGCAGGTACTTTTAGTCTCATACTTGCCTGAATAAACTGAAAATATAATAACTAGGCGATTTCTTCATCTTGTATCTTGTTCAACAAGGATGCTTTTCCAGTGTGTTTTACCTCCTGAGAATAGGAGAAATGGGAGAGTCATTTGGAAGTCCTTGGCTTGCTCATTACAAGCGAACATATCTGAACGACAGCGAGAAATGGAGACGAGAAGAAGGAGATAATTTTGCGTATGGCTATTTCTTCGCTCAGATGGTGAGTGCCTTTACAATTATCATGGCGTTCAGGTAATCAACTGATTTACCCTATGAGATGATGATAATAATGAAACCTCCTTTTTTGTTGTTACATTAGTCCAATTACCCCAGTTATCGTATTGCCCGGCATGGTCTATTTCTCGCTCAGACATATGGTAGATTCGTATAATCTGCTGGTTGTACATCGTCAAGAAATGCAATGCTATGGAAAAATCGTAACTTGCAAAATTGAGTTTACTTCACTGATTTTTTGAACCCTAGGTCGTTAAAATCTTTGGATGGTCGCTGAGGACATGTGGTGCTGCAGCATTTACTTACGCAGTCTCTTTTATCCATTACAAAAGCTATATAGCCGGAATTTTATGCTTCTTCCTTGCAGTGATAATGATAGCGATTTCTAGGGTCATTTCCACGCCTATATACACCGATCCGGAATACGTTGAAGAAATCAGTGGTCTCCATCAAGATAGCATCGACCAACAAAAATTGGTTAGGCAATGGGAGAGAATGTTCAGTCATCCGCTGTTGGTGTCACAGACGGAACTCCTAGTCCAGTCAACTAATAACAGAAGAATCAGCTTCTTCCCAGGAGAAGGCAAATTGGATATGAATATGATGAAATCAAATATCAGAATGAGAAGTGAAGAAAACAAAAGCGGTGGGGCGAGCAGGATCCAATTGGAAGATATGAAATCCAGTGACGGAGGGAAAAAAATATCAAGCGAGCTCAAATCCTACCGTTTATCTCCAGAGAAAAATGAAGGAAAACTAGACGTCATTATCGATACGAAATATCCCAACGAACAAGAGCTTGCTGGAGAAGATAGAGACTTCGAAGCTAGTCCTAACTACGGGAAATTTCTGAAAGTTTAGTTTCTGGTTTATATTTTATCATTCTTTATATAATGTGTTCATGTGTGATAATCAAATTGCCTGCAAAGAAGATATTTGCAGTGAATGAATGAATCAGTCATATTAATTACGAATTAATTATTTTTGCGAAGATACCAATTATTAAAACCTGCAGGGGTTTGCTTGAACGACTGAGCTCCAAAATTTCGAAAAAAGCAATTTAGAATTAATTAATTACGCAGTGATATTGCCTAATAAAGCATGAGACCTATTTAGAGTGAGGAAGTTGAATAATCTTACTTTGAGACACTATTAATTATCTTCAAAATAGTCGTTTATATTTAATCTGCAGAGAGGACAAGTAGCATTGCCGGTAAACCACGGAAGGAGGCACTGATCGTGGAAGTTATGATCACAGGGCAAGGTTCGAATTTTTTCTCCTTTTTGAGATTAGAAACGAGGAAATAAAAACTAACTGAATTACCTCGCTTGTATTTGTTAAAACAAATCGAGCAGCTTTGATTTGGGGTACTATCAATTCTCTTCACAGGGATTTTATCAATTATCTCTTGAGGAAGTCCAGAAAATTTCTCTTCTTCATCTTCAACCGTATCCTGATGTTACAAAAATAAAACTCACGTCAAAACATGCGGGATAACACTAATTACGTTTATTCTATTGAGAAGCACCTCGGAAAATTCGAAAAATGAGGAATTTGAGTATTGTTCTTTCGAAAAAAGGGAATTAGCGACGAGTTGGGCTGGAGTAAAATAAAATACCATAGTCAGGCTCTGAATCTGAATTCTCGGAATCACTCCTCATTGTGTTCATAATAAAAGGAAGTCTTGGACGTCGTGAGATTCTTTCATGGTGGGAGGCAAAACGAGATCTATTATCTCTTCGACCAGTTGATGTTGATGGGAAACCCTCCTGTTATCAAATTTCTGTCATGCAAGCATCAAGGAATAATTTGCCTCATCTGATTCGAGTTCCATATGGTTCGTTGTTGGTGCTTCAACTGAGCGATAGAAATTTCAGCGAATAATGAATTGTCAGTGGTTATATACTTAATTCGTCATCAGGGTAAGTGCCCAAGCGAATTGTTCTTCCTTCCATATCTTGTAAGCGAATATTTTAATATTATTAGATTCTCGATAATATTAGAGGAACTTTAAAAAACTTGACTAAGTTTTGACTGGATTACAATCAAGAAACAAAAAAAAGAATTCAATTGAGTTAGTAAATTTTAAATTACGCTTCCGTTATCGATAATATGGTGAACCAAAGTTAATTTTTTTATGGATTGTTAATGAATTGAAGGTTCAAATATAATTGTTTTTTTTTGGTTTACAGCGAGTGAAGCAACGACACCATAAAGTATAATTTCAAGAGGAATTAATTTTGGGTATCATCCCATAATTTCCTTAATAAACATTTTGCTCAAATCGTCGGAGCAAATCTCTCAAGAGCCCATTCATAGACCTTGAGTACCTTTTGGAAAGCATCTCCTGCCCTAGGATGCTTATTTTTGTCAGGATGCAACGATTTTGCCAGTCTTTTGAACTCGGACCTCAAATACTCGACCGACAGGCTTGACCTAAATGGTAATTATTAGTTTCAAGCATTTCCCAAAAAGAATTGTTACATATAGCTTTTCAACACCTCTTCTGGCGTTGCTAGCGCATTGTACACCGATAACACTTGCTCTTCGGTACATTCTCCTTTATATGCTTTCGAGTTGAGATACTCTGCAGTTTTCTTCATTGCAAGAGCACAGATTTCTTTCTCAAGCTGTTGGAAACGCTCAGCAGTAGAGAGTCTGCTATTGTTGTTTGCCGCATTAACTCCGGCTTTGGCTCCCGAATTCGCAGTTGATGGTAACTGCTTTTTGGCCGCCTCGAATAATTTGCTCTGCTCCTCTAGACTCTGCATTTCCCGATTTCTTTGCTCTTGTTCCAGTTGTTGTTTGATCATCGTTTGCTCATCCTTTCGACACTGAATGCACCATCTTCTCTTCGCACTAATATCAGGTAAGGATCAGCCAATCTGAGAAAAGTTACTTTTTATAGGAGATTGTCCAGATATGGTAATTTCTGCACTGGAATCTAACCTCGTGGTCGTAGTATTGGTTAAGAACGAGTCCGCCTAAGTTGGAAGCATATCTTTGAAGCTTTTTCATTTTTTTATCGCATCTGTAACACCATTTTTCCTTGGCCTCTTGAATTGTCGCGTTGAACGTGTGTCCAACTTTGCAACTATAAAAAAAGAGAATTAGACAACTATCTATGGCTCCAAGGCTTACGTGAATTCGAAAGATGGCACCAAACTGTCTTGAGACCAGGTTTTCGAGCAAGTTCCTTCAAATGAGCCAGCTATCTTCTCGGCTTGCTGCAGCAAAGGGTTGATAGTGTTGGTTTCTTGCGCCTGGAGCTGTCCAAGGCAACCAACTTGCTCTGCAGACCCAGAGTTATCGATGACAATGACGTTTTCGTGGGTTATCGAACCGCTATCGCAAGAAGTAACGGAGGAATTCCGTTGGAGATAATCTTCACATTTTAAGTTAAGACTTTGATCAGAATTATGCTGATATTTTATTTTTTTAGACAATGAACCCCGCAGGGGTTTATTAGCCTCGTCGTCGTCACTATCTCCTGAGCTTTCAGTGCTTGGAAGCGGACCTTGAGGACCATTCTCCTGAATTTTCGCAGTTGTCGTGGTGGTGGTGATTATAACTGAACAGTTCTCGTTAGTATGGATAGTGACGCCGACGGGACGCGGGTTTTCAGAGCCAAAAGCATTGTGATCTCCTGATTTTTTTGCGCGGGTTGTAAAAGCCTTTTGATTATTTGATGCTGGATCGTTCTGGATTCTGATAGAATTGCCTTTCATAGTATTGTTCATAGCTTCTTTTATGAGTTCCATCTTAGTTATTGGACTTGCACTGATTCTTATTATTCTTCTTCATTGCCTGCTTAGGCATCCTCTGCTTCATCATTTTATCTATAGAAGCGTTTATTAGTTAATCAACGTTTTCGGAGGTATTTATATCGAGCAAAATTGAAACCATCGGAAACCGAGGATACTGACCAATTAGAAAAAATTAACCAAACCAGCCAATCAAAATTGAAAACGATTGTGCCATCAGAAAAGCTTTAAGGACTTGAGCGCAGGAAAAATCATTAAGTTTAAATAATTTTCCAAAAAAAAAAAAAGCTACTTAAGCCCTTTCTTTAAAAATCAATTATTAGTGACTATTCCTGCTCAGATGTTATTGCTTGCAGAATTTTCGTATGATTCCATTGAGTTTAGGCCTACATCGCTCCCTTATCAAGGGGAAAATATTCAAAAAGAAGGATAGCGCGTATTCTTCGAAAAATCGTTAAACTTTCAGGGGGCTTCATTGAGGTTGTTGGCGTTCAAATTAGCGAGAATCTCCTTGGTGTAAGTCCAAGGGTATAAGGTTGCTCATAAATGTTTCATTTATTTGAATATGTATTGACACGTCATTTTCTTTTGTCAGAAAACGGTTCCAAAAAAAAAAATTATCTTTTTTTTTGTCATTCTAGCTAGCTAGGCATAGCACTGACATTAGGAATTAGAGAGTCTAATCATAAAGAAAATTATTGAAAGCTTTGAAATGTTTTTTGGCATTGAAATAATCCTGAAATTCCAGGTATTAAATACGCATTTTGAAATGATTAATAAGTTTATCTCCCACGAACGAATAACAATTCCATCAAATTTAAACGTTCAGTGAGTCATAAAGTTACGTGCTCATTTAGTCCGAACTTAAAGGCTTAGACCCCTAGACTCTGTCTTTGGCTGATTATGAATCTCGCTGTCACAAGCATGTTCGAATGATGAGTCTGATAACTTACAAAGTCCTCATAGCTCCTCTGTTAAATAAAGCATTAGATCTCTAATTTCTAAAGTAATAATTACAATAGCTTGGTGCGCTTTCGCAATTTGAGGAGGGTCGAAGCAAAGCGGAAGGATGAAATACTTCGCGACATACTGCAGACTTGGCAGGAGTTCTTCAAGCGTGAAATCCAGGTCGCTTTTCAGGAACGCTTTATAGACTTGGTTGAACCCTTGTCGGTCTTCAAACAGAAAAACGCTTGTATTTGGAACATCTCGAATGATTTCCTCAATAGTGAGCTGTCCGTGGTGCTTACCCGCGACGAGGTAGAGCAAGGATGCGATTATTTGCCGCACATCGTATTGCAAAAATTCTATGTCAAGTTTCGCTGTGTCCAAGATCTGTGATATTTCTCTAAAATACTCGTAGCATTCCTGACTTGGCTGCATAAATTTGACAAAATTTGTATCGGGATCAATGAGATTGCTTTCAACGATCAAATGCGACGAATCGACAAATTTATCCCACCGCTGCAAGCAGAATGTCAACCAGAATTCAGTGGTAGGCAAATGCAATCTCCAACCGAGTCCCTGAGAATATGTAGTGAGCTAAGTTGTAAAAAAATTATTTGGAGTACCTTGCAAAGTTTGATTTCCATGGCGGCGATCTGCTCAGCGGTATATCCTCCGGCGGTTGTGGTTGCGATATCACTGATTCTGTACTGTGAGGTCTCCTATGAGAGATGATTATTATTAAGCTCGGAAATTAAACAAAAGGTAAGGATTACCTCAGCTTTCATGGAAAGGTAGAGGGCTGTTGCGCCTAGGAGTTGAAACTGAGATTTTTCGAGGTCCTCGCACTTAGATAAATATCTGTCGACATAGCTTGTCGCCAAGGAGTAAGTTTCACGCTTTAGTCCAAATTCCGAAGCAACTTCCATCATCCAATCAAATAAAATAGCACGCATAACAGCAGTTATATTTTTTTGTCTGTTTTGGAGGTAGTGAGGGTCAATTAGCTGCTTTACTTCATCATTGAGCAAGCTTTTTTCAATTTCTTTCTCTTGGTCGAGGATTTCGAGAGCTTTTTCGAATTTTTTCAGCTCGTCTTCGAGAGTTGACGCTGCTGATGGCTGCTGTAATTCAGATTTTTGGCTACGATATTCCAAAAAATTCGAACGTTGTTTCTTCAGCGTCAAATCAAACGAAAGTGCCGATTTACCACCTCTAGAAAAAAACAGTTTTTCAGCTGACTCATCACATTCTAGAGGGTCAACAACTGTTGTGCTTCTGAAATAATTTTCGGAGTTTTGATTAACTTCCCGAGATGCGATGGTCTCTCCTCGTGGATATTCGCTTCGTGTTTTACTGAAAATCAAATGATTTGGTTCCATTGTCTTAGCGCGCTGCAGAAGAGGCATTGGCTGAAACTCCTCGACACAAATTAAATCATCCTGTTCGTTTGTCTCTGGGAGATCCTGTGAAAGAAGGGCTTTGGTTCTGGCACTGAGATTCTCACCACAAAAGCCTACATCCGTGAATGAACTTATTTCTTTGTCCACGCTCGACTTCAAACTCATGTTGGTGCTTAAACTCGAGATCGAAGGACATGATACATCCATCATTCCCTTCCCAAGCCGATTTGTCTCATCGATCTCCTCGTCCAATAGTTCCTCCACCAAAGCTGACAATTTTGTTGCCATCCAGTCTTCACACTTTGCTTCAACCTTCCTGCCAGATTTTGGATGCACGGTCGAGTAACTAATGGCGTCCGATTTTATTTTTTTCAAGCATTTAATTTCTTCTCTGTAATTTCGATCCTTTACAAATTGATATTTAATGAGAGACTGACTAATAATGGCTTAATCATACCCCATCTTGCTTCGATGGCGAATTCTGTATAGTTTCCGTGCCTAATGATGTTGCGCGTTTATTTGTCGTTGGAAAGTAATAAGATCTTTGGCCTTTTGTTCGGAAAAGGTTGGTAGATTCGCCAATTAATGGGTGAGTGCATTGACGATTTCTTTGATGAAATTGCCGTTCTTTCTTGTCGTTACAGTTGGGAACTTGGGCTGTCGCGAGTTTTCGTGAGCTCTACGGGCAATTTAATAGTCAGAAGAAAACTCGATGGCAAAATTACCTTTCCATCTGGTTCAAAAGAGCTATGAGAAAGATTTAATTTGTTTAAGGAAAGCTTTTCGAGAAGAGTGGGGTTTTTTCCATCATATTGGTGAACCGAAACTTCATTGTTTTTCATTAAACCTGGACACAGCTTATTTTTCTTATTCTGAACGTTTTTGGAATTAGGAGAGAAGACACGGGATTCCGAAGCGAGATAACTTGAAGTCATGGGAGATTCGGATTTAAGATTGGATGTAGCTAACTTAGCATAGAAAAAGTCTTCTTTCAATAGCGAACTCATTTTGTCCTGAAGGAAAGTAGGTGCTTGGAAGTCGCTTCGGGTAGTAGAAGAGAGAGCATCTGGAAGTTCAGAAGCCAGGGAGATATATTTTTTTGCCATTGTTCGGAGACGGATATTAGAATTTAGGCACAGATAATGAATTACAAAAGATAAAAGCAATACATAAATAGGAGCGATTTTTCCCTCTGAGATTTTGGTACACGATTTAAATCCAAATTATTATTTCGCAGACAAATTAAATAACAGCTAATTTTTGAAAATAATAATGAGTAAATACACGCCATTTCTTTGGCAAAGTAAACTCCTCAAAAAATCGTTCTACATGATATTTCTTTGAATTATCTCCTGAACGAAAGGAATCGCAGTAGGTAAAAGAAGTATGCTGCAAATGACGAGAAAATAAAATGCAGCAATATACCTTCCTAATGACAGAGAACGAAAGAGCAAGCAAATAGTATTAATGAACTAATGACAAAACCGTGCGCTTGTTTCTCCGAATTCAATTACGACATTTTGTTTACCTGGACAATTTTCTTGTCAGTTTTTTTTTTATTCTGACAATCGGATGCACTCGGGCAATGGTTATCACGTTGGTGTGTGCAAGTTAGAACTTTGGATGAAATGAGTTCGATATGAAGGGATGAATATATGTAGTTTCATTGATCTCAAGTCAAGAAGGGCTGAGCTCTCTTATTGTTCAGAAGCTGATGGGCAGAGGTATTGAGCGCAAATTAAATCCTGACTTGAAATTATTTATGTGTTAGTAAAATTAATCTCACTACTCAAATAGTATCTCTTGAATTTTATCCTTAGAGTGAAATCACTGCATGAATTTCTAAGAATTTTCTATAAAGACAAGTAGCTCAAAGTTTCTATCATCAGTCACTTATTTTAAACATAGTTCGGTCTCAATTTTCACACAGGTATGAAATCAATCATGGGTACGAAGCCGATTTAGAAAATTGGTAATGATTTACAACAGAATTGTCTTCAAAGTTTGCTTATGCAAGTAACTTCAAACCCAAACAACTAACTATATAATATATGACCAGAGGTTACTATTCCGCAATTTCTCTTTCCAAACACAAAAGGTTTATTTTTTTAGTTCTCTTCCTCAGGAGTTTCTCTGCTCAATTTGTTTTCATTAGTAGACATGACTTCTTTGAAATATTTCGTGTATGCTTGTTTGGTTTTGTTAGCTTATCTAAACCTCTACTCATTCAATGAGTATTTATCTAACCAGATTTAATAACTTGTGAGAGTTTATTATTTTCACACCAACTCGAAATACAACGTCAAGAGACTCAAAACTTAGTTTGTATTTAGCAACACTTGAAGAGTCATCAGTTCGTCTCATAATATTAACGACTCTGAGAGCCCCAACTTACGAAGCTTCCTATTATCTCAATCTCGCGCTTAATTAGTCGCTTATTTCCTATAAAATTAATTCACAATCATCAATGAATGCTTGATGAACCCCCATCAAGAACACATATCGGAGGGAAAACACACACAGCAAACAAAACGAACAGCAATGCCTCAAACGAATAGTGCTCCTAGAACCAAAAAGATCAAAACCAGCAAAAAATCACGAGCCGTTTCACAACAGATCTACCTAGCCATCATTGAAAACAAGATTAGTCAGCTACAGAAGTTCACTCAAGAGCAGATTTTGAGCACGAGACTAACTGACGTAAGAGCTTCTCTGTCTCTTTATCTCATACGTGCTCAAGTATGGATGGAATCCGTTGCATCTAGCAGTCGTATATAATCGGAAAGAAGCTATCGAATTTTTTCTCCGGCAACCTTATGCAAAAGCTCTAATCGACGGCGTTGATACGGTAGAATTGGTGGTTTTCACTTAAATTGACTTAATCTGTGTATATCAGAACGGTGAAACTCCTCTACACATGGCAGTTTTTTCGAAATCTGCTCAGGCGTTTCAGCAACTTTGCGAAAATGGGGCGTCTCTTGACAAAACCAATAGTGTGAGTGCAGTAATTTCAGGCTTTATCTGATGTTTTTTTATCATAGTTTCAGCAAAAACCGTTGGAAATGATAGATAAACCGGGCTATTATTATGAGTTTTTAAAAGAAATCGACCAATATTCAGAAAATAAGACAGTAAAGGAGCTTTTAACACGAAGTTTAAGTGAAATTGAGTCGTCTGCCATTTATGGCAAGCCAAAAGAGCAAAAGAAACTAGTAATACAACCTAAAATTCAGAGAGAAATATGGCATTGTGATGATAGGATTTCAGTTTTGGATCCACTACAAATAAACCGAAATATGAAGACAGTCCAAGGAAGCGATTAGACACCTCGTGCATTGAAGACAATGACGAAGAGGAGGTATGTAAATTCAATATGTTGAAGTCTCACTGCTTTGATAGGTTATTCATCAAATAAATTCGCTGTTTGTAGAGCCTGCACTATTGATAAAACTCAATTCACTAGACTAAAATTCTCGGAAAATTTCCAAAGGAACTCGAGCTGAGTGTAACGTGTATGAAAACAGACGACTGATTAATTATATATCACTTATTTTGTGTATTTATACTTTTTCATTTTTCATTTAATCTTCTCCTTTGGGAAGTGCACACTCGTGGAAAATCTCTTATAAAGAGCCTGAACGATTACAATCAGCTCGATGACTCCATCCATGATACAAAACACTTGAAAAACAAATTGGTTCCAAACTCCTTTTCTTTGTTTTTGTTTTGTTAGGTTGACAAATATTGTTTTCAGTTAATGCTTGTTCATACTTGATTGCTTAATCAGCTGTTGAGCAGAACTACATTTTGAGGGTAAATGAATGCTTTTTCGGAGCAGAGAATGAATATTCGAAGCGAGAAGCTATAAACCCAAAAGTTGAAAGCAGTCAATAAATGCGATGTCAAACTCTACCAAAACTGTATTCGACGATTTTCTTTACTAAGACAGTTTATAAATGTGTACTCTGACATAATAAATTTCGGATGGATGATCCATTTAATCACGATAATTAAATCATTAAATCATAAGCACTCTCATGTTGAATAAAAAATTCACTGATTTGGATAACGAAAGAAAGGAACTTCAGCAGCAGCTGAAGTAACTCGACGGTCTCTGGAAAGCAATACCGCTGATCATATTAACCTTGACAGCTCTATCTTTAATTTTTGACATTTCTCTTCTGAGCAACAATGGACTCGTCGTTTTTGTTCTTGAGTTTCTTGTCGTACTAGGGCTATTATCTTTTGAATCTACAACTGCTGTCGACTTCTTGTATGACTTCCTCTCCTTTGGATCTTCTTGAGAGTTTACAGCCTCTTCAAAGTCTTTAACAGTTTTAGACTTTGTATTTGCTCTCTTAGTGGTCGGAGTCGCGCTCAAGGGTGGTGTGGTTGTTTTGTTATTCGACTCAAGTCCTTTAGTGCTTTTGGCGAGGGTCATTGTAAGAGTAGGCAATTCTCTCGTAATTTCGAGAGTCAAATCTCTATGAAAAGAGTGAGGAGCCATCTCTTCATAGGAAAAAGTCGGCCCGCCAACCACTTCTACATGGATTCTATAACAGACGCCTTTTGAAATTCGGATAGTATCTTTGAGTGAGTAATGCTGCGTGTCTCGAGCATCAGAACCGATCGCTAAATCGATAGTTTGGCTCAACAGGTCCTTATTCGCCACAAAGTCTGAGAGAGTGATGAATGCTCGCGCAGGCTCTTGGATCGCAGAACATAATGAGACTCCAGTGATGTAAATCGTTTGCGGTGACCGAATGAAAATAGTGTCAACCTTCTTCTCGTTGCAAGTTTCGAAGATTCTGTTATCTCCGCGAATTTTGATGAAACTAGCTGATTCGTGCGAATTTCCCATATGGATTATTTTAATTTTTATTAATTTCTTACTTAATCTCTTTCTTTAGTAAACTCATGGATACTAATTTTATTCAACCAGGAGCAATTTGTAAAAGGGTGTAGCATATAAAACCATGGCCATAACCACATATAAGTTAGTTTTCCATCTATAAATGACAAAAAAAAACTGATACCACTAGAAAATTCCTAATAATGATGACATTTTGGACGTATAAGAGGAAAAAGAGAAATTTTTTGACTAGTGCTTTATTGAACCGCTTCTTGATAGTATTATGTCAATTTAACCTGACAGATGAAGAAGGGCCCTTAACTACTGTATTTCTTTTCGTTTTTGCATGATGAGATCATGGGATGATATAAGCCTTATGGTGCTCAAAATAGAGTTCATTCCATCTAACGGTGAATAATTTAATTAAATCAATTAAATCAATTAATTGGATTTTTAAGCAATGAATGCGTTAGCACCTCGCCTGAAAACCAATTTCTTGGGATATTTTTGGACTTTACCCTTAGTAATTCAAGTGAGCAAAGAATTAGCTACCTCTAAGGAGTTGAAAGGCTGCACCTCATAAGTTTGGTAAGTGCGTTTGGAATCCCATATGTGTTGATGGTGAATAAAGTTTTCGTAACTCACGCTTTCTCAAGAAGCATAGCGTAAAAGAAAGGGCTAACTCCTTTTATTTAGCTTGAAATAGCTTTCAAGAGATTAACTTCATGAAAAATGTTTAAAACGATGTCTCATATTTGACTTTTTTTTTATTTAAAGCATTCTAAGTTTTTAATTTCGCATATGACTTTATTGATTTATTAAAAAAGGAAGTGGTAATTCATCTGTTTCGATACTTTCAACGTCATATTACAAAATTATTGTTTTCTGACTAGAAAATACATTTCTTGTGAGGTTCAGGTTGTATACGAGTTGGAAGATAGGCATTCCTATGAAATATCTTTCGATTTTTTTGTTTTCTTGCTTTCTTCTTCACTGAAAGTGGAGATGTGTAATAATAGTGTATTAATGAAATCTTGGACATGGTAATAATCGTAGACATGTTCTCACTCGATTTCTGAAATAGTGACGTTAAAATATTCGGGGAATTCACCGATGTGCTCAACGCAATTCCAAAGTAAAATATTTAACACTATCTTCCTACAATGTGACCAAAAATAGCCTAAGAAATTTGAGCAGTTCAACTCAAAATCACATTATAATTGATATCTTCTTGGAATTGAATGGAAGCTTATAACAGTTGATGTCATCTGAAGAATTACAATATAAGAAAAACAAAAAAGTGATCCAATCAGCTGGTTTGAGTATGAATTGAAAGTGGAAACTATATTGATATCAAAACATCTAAGAAATTGCACTTTTCATTATAACAATTGCATAGTTCCAAAGCACATTGAAAAATCGAAAACTAATAACTTAGATTATACACTCGCATACAACCATCTTGAAGTCCTGTAATCATCCGTTTTCCATCTCGACTCAGCGCAAGACAACAGACTCGGTCTAATGAAACGTATTGGAATCATCAATTAGTAAGCTCATATTACCTTGCTCAGAACCCTCAAGATCGAAAAGTAAGTTATTTGTTTCGCAGTGATAAATCTTAATCGCAGGATTGATCGAAATCGCAGCGATGACCCCTGCGTCCGCTGCATAAGAATAGCCATAAATCACGTCAACGATATCTGGGCGGGTTGTGATTTCTCGCTTAAGAGTCTTATTTTCTACATCATAAATTTTGATCGTGCCTCCTTCTGAGCCTGATATAATCGATTTTCCGTCATTACTGAAACCGACAAACGAGAGCCAATCTTCAAGGTATCAATATTAACTAACTCCATAATTCCTTTAATATATATTACAGATATCCGAGTAGAGATATTCCGTGTTGAATGGTTCTATTGTAGTAATGCAGACTCTCCAGTCGTTCGAGCAAGAAACGAATTTATTGCTTCCATTTGACCAAGCAACTCCGCGAATCGAATCTAAGCAAGCCATTAAGTGGTTAAATACTTCAAAGAGTGTATAAAAGTATTCTTACCTGCGTGCAGTTCTAGAAAATGGTAGAGAACTTCTTTCGTTTGTACATCAATAACTTTGATAGAATTGTCACTCGATCCTGTCAAGAGCAATTTTGAGTCCTCAGTCCAATCAACCGTGTTGATATCAGCTTGAAATGCCAGTTTATCAGAAATGAGATAACCTCATCATTATTTTACATTGATGAAGCTGAGAGATCATCCAGATTTCCTTCTGCTCTTGAGGGAAAAATAGTTTCAAAGAGCAATCCTGGGACCCTGTCGCAAGGAACTTTCCATCACGTGACCAAGCAATGCATTTGATAGCACCTAAATTCATTTTTATGGGATTAATCGAACTCAAATGCGATCTTTAAGGTTACCTTGATGGGCATTTCGGATGGAAAAAACTGATCCCATATTTAATAATTCGTAGACATGAAGCGCTCCTTTGGCACTGCCTGCGGCAACGTTTAACTTATCCCAAGACCAGCTCAACGCTGTAACCGCGTCTAGTAATTCGATTAATCTTTTTTTTGGTAAGGAACTAGTTACTTTCGAAGCCGCCAACCCAAGTATGCACGACGGCTTTTCTGCGTACATTGTGTTGCAATAATTTGCAGTCTTTTGAAGCCGAAATTAAGTTTTCTGAGTCTGGAGACCAACTTAAAGTCAAAATAGAACCTGATCGGGAGACACAAATTGTTAATGGAGTTGAAATCAATTTTATATATTACTCTTGTGCTGTTCAATTGTGAGTGCAAGTACTTTGTTCGCATACTCATAAACGCGTATAATGCAGTCATCCGATCCAGAAGCGATATATTTTCCATCATTTGACCAAGCAACGCAGGTAATTGCACCCAAAGCCTTTTGTTATCGATAACGGAAAATGGTCTCAAGTAAAATTACCTCGTCAAAACTGCAGGTGAGGTCTTTTTTCATGATATCGAAAACCTTGAGTGATTGATCTGAGGATCCGACCGCTATGGTTGTGCTCCCGCGGGACCAAGCGATTGCTGTTGGTTTTCCTATCGGACAAGTTTTAGAAAACCTTGATTAATCGAGAGTATTTCACCTTCTGAGAGCTGAAATGAGTGATAAATAGATTTGCTTTCAACTTCAATGATTTTAACGGTTTTATCAGCGGAAGCCGATGCTAAGAATTTGCCGCTCTTGGACCAAGCAATTTGATTTATATCATCTAGGAAGGAATGTAAAACACTGAGGATTACGCCCCTCTCAATGGTTTTTTACCTGTATGAATATTTTTGAAATTATGAACGAGCTTCTTGTGGTATAAATCAACTATTTTAATCGTCGATAAAGAGGCTGAAGCGATTTGCGTCCCATCAGGTGACCAGGATACTGAGTTCACGCTCCCTGCAGTGAGGTTTTTGTTATGAAAAACTGAAAAGGAAATGAACTCCTCTTACCAACATAGAGCTCATCGAAGGAATGATGCAGCTCACTCATTTGAAAATTAAACACTTTTAGAGAGCCATCATCAGACCCAGACACGATATTCCCTCCATCAGGCGACCAAGCCACACATAAAACAGGGTCTACCATCGAAAATTAATGAATACTTGAGAAAGCACAGATCACCTTGATGGACGTAGCCCACATCCTCGATGCATTCCCCTGTGACAGAATCCATAATTCTCACAGAATGATCTAATGAGCCTGTCACAATGTATTTTCCATTTGGCGACCACGACGTCGAAACAATCGGCCCACTGAACACATGCACCTTCTGAATTGATTTCTCAAGCGTATGAGTCTTGGATAAGTGAGCAGTTAGTCGAAATTATCGTTAATTACCACTGAAAACCTTTGCTCCTCCTCAAAACTCTTTTTGCTATCGAACTCCGGAACTTCATCTGGCTCATCTTCAATGTCTACCATCAAATTACAATAAAATCGTTTCTGTCACATATAAGCGCTACCTCCAAAATCTCCACAAGAAAAAAGGCTCCTCCTAGGATCGTCTGAATAACTGAATTTTGGCAATTGAAGCTGGCGACTCGTTAATAATCTGTCTCCTAGTGAAATACGAAGAGTTGAAAAAATAATACATATGATAGAGGATTACTTGGTGAGAGAAATTTATTCTCCATCACTGGAGAAGTATTCGAGCGATCTAATTCTGGTATTGTTGGTCCTGTCTTTGATTTAAACAAATTCAGGCCTTCAAACTTTCGGAGCGCTCTGTTTGTCAGAGCGCCGAGCTCGTCGCCAAAATTATCAATCATTGTGACAAATCCACTTTTTTTCTTTTTGAATTTTATTTCTCTTTTCACGGGATCCTCTTTCTCCTTCGGGACTCGCTTAAGAGTGCTTTTTGCCTGAGTTTCCGGTAATTCTTTCCTCACAACTAAAATAGGATCTCCCGCCTCTTTTGTTTCGTCAAGACTATCCGGAGTGTTTTGATATTTCAAATTCGGTTGCGCTTCTAGTGTCGTAAATATCGTTTCTGCGCTTTTGATGTTTTTATCACCAGTACCATTTGGCACGCTTGTATAATTCGTTTCTTCCTTGGTATTGGACGTATATTCGTCGTTTTTTAATAGAGGACTGAATTTGAGATGATTTCTTAGGCCTTTCAGATCATACTCAATCTGGCTTTCAACTTCCTCTTCCTTAAATGCTCTCGTTTTCTTAACAATTGAGGTATTGATTAGATCTCCTTCTATTCTTCCTTCTTCTTCATCCACCTCCTCATTTTCTTTCAAGTCCCAGCTTTCTATATCAATAATACGCTCAGCGTTCAACTTCATAAGAAATTCGGGAGACTCCTCATTGTGTCCTAATTTCGTTTCATTTTTATGATTCAAAGTAATTCGCTTTTTGACCTCATTAGGGACTGCTGTACCCTTACCTGCTCCTACGGATTTATCTCTGTTACGCTTCTTACGGCTGCCTTCATCATCATCTCTTGCCATTACAGCTGCATTATTTTCCTTAGGGACTAATCTGCTGAACAAATGATCCATTTGTATGATAACTTCAGAGGCAGAAGGACGCTCATAAGACCAGCGGTTGGTTAGTTTCATCACCGCATCAATTATCTTTTCAAATGGGTAGGTGTTGAGCAGTCGCGCCCTAATATTGGAATGCATTAGCTTGAAATCTTCATCCGTGAACGCGCAATTAAGTCCGCCGATTATCTCCTGATCGATTCCACAGAATTCAAGCACCACAGCACCCAAAGAGTAAATATCGGCTTTGTAACTGCTCATCTTGTCCCGAGACGCAGCTTCCAAAGGCATCATTGCTTCCGGAGCCTCATAGATGGAAGTAGGGAGATTCTTTTTATAAAACCCTGGCTTCTGCCCCTGCTTTTTCAAAGAATTGTTCTTTCGACAAGCGAGGTGTCCGCTCCAATCAGCAAGCAAATATGAATGAGTCTCCTCTGAAAAAAAGATGTTTTCAGGTTTAAGACGATTGTGCGCGATTGTTTCATATCTCTCAGCATAGTCAAGCGCACTAGCCGAGTCTCTGATTAAGCGTATCACGTCTTTTATACCAGGTAGGGTGGGACGATTGCTTATAATGTTTCTGAGTGAGCGTAAATAAGGCATTGCGTAATATGCTTCAAGAGCGGTTTTGTTGTGTTCGTGGAAATAGATTGGCATAATATTTGAGTAAGAAAGCTGGCGCTGGATCTGAATTTCGTTTGCAAAAATCTCATATAGTGCGTTAGTTTCGGCTTTGAGGAATTTTATGGCGTAAATTTTGTCACTGCCTTGAAGTGTGCCTTTGTATAATATGGAAATCGTGCCCTTTGTGACTTTTTCGAAATCTTTGTATTGAGATTTCAGTTTTTCCTCCATCTCACAAAATGATGTATTTTTAAATAAGGTCAATTAAAGTTAATAGTTGATACTGAAATGTCTGTTGGACTATTTCCTTTAATTCTATTTGGAAATTGTGGAACGAACTGAGGTAGATACTGAGAACTTTCACAACTAATTTCACGGAGTGATGTGAGAGAAGTTAATGTCTCAATTAGTAGAAATCTAATTTTGAGGGAAAAAATGAAGAATTTCCTTGGATGGTGGGAAGAGGCCCCTCTTTAAAGGAAAACTATCTTCGGCAAGCTCAATAATCAATGTGAAAGTGATTGCCTTTTCTATTAGCTAATAAGATCTAATTAAAGACCGACAAAGTCTCCACTGCAAATAGGTCTAATTTATCTTTTGCTCAATTCAACGTCAAAAGTCAACAGCAACACAAAATCTCTTGTGGTAAAAAAACAAAACACATAGAACATATTCTTTGGTCCAATCCTCAAAGCAAAAATCGATTCTCTGGAGCTTCCTATACAGTCTTTCTTGAAATATAAACGAACTGATCAAATAGGTGTATAGAAACATTTACGAAATAGATTTACTGCTGAAAAAGTTCTTTCGAGCAATTTCGACCTGGACATTACTAATGAACTGGCGGCATGTATACTTTCTTGAAAAATTCATAGGAATTAAAGAAAATAATTCCACCAAGCGCCAAATTGAACGTTCTGATATGCGCAGCACTGAACAATTTGGAAGCGCCTTCCTCTTTAGCAATTTTGAGCAAAGCATCGAGTGTATTTTTATAATAGGAGTCTCTCTGGGTCATTATTCTCGTCTTGGCAACATCGATTGGCGTCGTCAATAACCCTGCAAACGCAGCAGCCAAAGCTCCATTTATCGTGTTTTGTAGCGGTGTTGGTGTTTTCTCTCCGCTGAGCTGGAGGCTCTTTTTCCTAAGGAATTCGTAGGCAGGGAATTCCAATGCACTGAACGGTATCTCTCTGAGGATCAAACTGCCCAAGCCAGCATAAAAACCTGACATTATTGAAAATGAGACCCACACAAAACAAATTGAATTGCATTACCTCTAACACCTTTAAGATTATAGATTTCTCTAGCAGTTGCTCTTGTAGTCGCATCTAATCCGATTTGCATTTGCTGCTTAATCACCTCCGAAGGGTTTCTAATATCTCAGATAAGGTTTCTGTGAAAAATTAATGATCATACCTCACCATAGAGGCGCAGATCTCGCCGCAAGCAGCCGCGAACATGTGAGAAAAAGGTCCATCAGAAAAGCCCAAAACTGCATCCATCAGAAAGCAAAAAAATTACTTAAATCTGCTTATTCAGACGACATACCTTTGACCGAGAGCTCTTTGCCTCCTTCGTAGCCGAAAAAGAATCCGAATGCAGCAGGAAAAGAAATAGCCATGGTCGGAATCAGTCCCTAGATGGATTGGGTGAGGACAAAACTAAAATTGCAGTTTTTTCACTTTGAATTTGCTGATTGCTTTTGCTTTTTCGCTGTAGTCGACATTATCTCTACCACTTGCCTGGGTTTATCGCGTAAGTGAGAATTAGGCACCAATGTTACTTGTATTCTGGTCTTTATCGTGTCAAGAGGAAAGTAGATAAGATCTGTCACGATGCTAGCTGATCCTCCTGCCAGTCCGGACACTTGTTAGCAGCTGATTAGATGAGGATGATTGGATACTTTACAAAATATTTTTCGGAAGATGCTTTGAGGCTCAGCCTTGGTTTCTACCATAATGGAGATGAAAAATTTACTACAAGGACAGCCGTGAAATTAATTTTATTACTGAGGTCAATACGATAAAGACTTCAATTCATTTATACGTAAACGCAACAACGCATAATTTTATGTAAAAATATATCCAAACACCCTCAACCAGTTTTTAAAGAAAAGTATGCGTTTACTTGGTTAAAGAATGAATTTTCTTATAGCAATAACAATTTGTTGGATTAAGGTCAATTTGAACTTATACTGTCAAATGTCACACACTCGCTCAATTCATTACAATTAGGTTCTAACCGGGTTGCATAAAATCCATTTTATCAAGCATCACATTTTCATGATAGTTTTTAATAAAGGACGATTGATTCTTTGAATAGAGAAAAAATTTGTAAAATGTAAGCAGGAATAGAGCAAACTTGAATTCGGTTCGAATTGAAGCATTATCCTTTCTCCCTTCCTTTATCAAACATGAGTAATTTAAGCTGCGTAGAAGTGGTTTTTCATTTGTTTTGTATAGCTTGGTTTATTTCCTGAGATAATTCTCTTTTCGATTTCTGAGATAACCGATATTTTTTTCACAGGCTCAATTTCTATTGAGAGAAAATGAAGGTCACTGATTAATATGCAAGTGAAATGTTACTCTTTGAAAGAGGTAGCGCCGATTGAGTCGCATCATCTTTTGAAATTTCCTCTACCTGGAATGTAATAGTCTCTGTCTCAGTTTCCTTTGTTCCGTTTAACGCTGATATTTTGAGGAGTAAGCCCTGCTCCTTCTCATCCTTTTTTGTCTCTTCTAAATCTTTTTGCTTTTTCTATAGTTTTGATGTATTATTTCAAGCGCGAGATATTTTCTTACAGTTTTCTGTAGCTCATTTGCTTTATTTGTTGATGGTTGCGAAATTTGATTCCTGGAGTTCTGTGGCTGCTGAGAGGCAGCTCTCTGAGATCCTACATTTATATTTTGCTTGCCTTTGTCTTCCTTCTTCGAATTCATGGCAAGTGTGCTACTTTTCGACTCAGGGGACTTACTTTGATTGCTGTCAGTTTGAACGTTCTTAATCTGGATGGTCGTAGAGTATTTTGGTTTGAGTTTCTCTAGAATGCTTTTTACCATTTGAATCATCTCTGAAACGGAGGATACTTGCAACAACGAGCTAAGTTAACAGTAACTTGAGATTGAAACGAGACAACTGTCCTTACTTTGGAAAAGAAATAATAGCATTGCCAGTATTCCCCTTTTTGCCACTTCCCGTATATGTTGGATTATTTGTCCTGAAGAAAATATAATTGCTTTTTGTTAAGCTTTTTGAAAGTGCGCTTGATTCTTCAGTTTGCTGTAAAGCATGCTTTTCAGATAACATCGAAAATCTTGCCGCTGCGATTGTATATGAATTAGTGACCAAATTCCTATCTGTGCCGATCTGTATTGGGCTATTTTGAAATGGGTTTGCCTCAGTTGAAACAGTGCTGCTCTCAGCCTGAGGATCAGATGATAAACTTTCTTTATCATTCTGCAGACTAGAACCATCGTCACTCTCAGATTTGGTTGTGATTTTTGCCGAAGGTTCAAGTGGCGAGTCTTTTGTTGAGCCAAGCAGCCTAGGCGACCCCATCACAAAATCAGTCAGGATATTTGGCCTTAGCTCATTTTGGAACTGTTTGAAATTTTCAAGTACGAATAACTGATTTTCCCAGTCAAATGCATCTACTGAAACCAAGAAACATTTCTCAGCCATCTTTTTGACATCAGGCTCGACCGCTTTCTTTGAAATAATTAGAAGAGCCATCACTGCCCCTAATACGCAAAATTATTATTGATTCAAACGTTATTTAGCACTTACCCTGTGAGATAAAGAAATTACGAATTTTCTCAGCTTCTTTGTTCTCTCCATTCACATAAAGCTTTCTCGTGCCCATAGCACCAAAGTTCTCCAAGCAGCGCAATGCTGCTATCCTAAGGTCAAGAGGAACTGCTTGACATTCTTTCTCATCGCATGAACTCAGGGCTATATTGATGAGGTCATGAATTATCTTATTGCATAAAACTTTTTTCTTCGTAACTGAGTCCTTGATTAAAATATTTGTAACTTCAATCTAAAGATTATGATATTTAGTTAGAAAACCGTAACAGACAAAGCTCTATACCGTTGCCAGCTTTATTTCCGTTGTTATGCTTCGATTACTCAGCAGTTTGGACATATACAGAATATTCTTCTGTTCAGCCAAGACAACTACTGCAGGAGAATTCGCTATAGCTATAAGAGTCTTACATCCGATTTCGACATCCTTCGTAGTCAACTTCTCCCAATTATTTAATTTCTCAATGACGAATACGATCTGCGCGTCAAGAGTCTGAGTGTCAAGCATGCTGCGGAAATATCCCATCGTTTGAAAACTTTTCAGAATGCCTTCGAGCGAGAAATTTTGAATTTTCGAGTTCATCGATTTTTTCGGTTCGATCGAGGCAGACAGACCTCTATGTGGACTTGAAACCTCATTTAGAGTTTCAAGTTTTGCTTCTCCCTGGAACGTGTATTTCAGAGGCTGGGTCGTTGGATCGAGTTCTTTGAAAGGATATGGACTTTTCCTGAAAGAGCTTCTGAGATTCACGGGAGTGGGACTATGGCTTGACCCAGTTTCACAGTAAATCAGTTCGAAGTAGTTAGTGCGTCCGTCTTTTCTCGTAGGCTTTTTTGGAGGGAATATCGGGTCGAGGGTGATTTCCAGCATATCATCGACCATTTTTGGTAGTAAATCTGCGATAAAGGAGTTAGGGACTCCAAGGTATGGGTTTGTATTGATCTAAAGGTTGAATTATCAGTACAATGATGGCGAAAAGGAGGTTGATATACTTCTATGAGCCAAACTCTCAAATCTTCATCAATGAGGAAATCGTAGCCGAATAGCTCGAATAAATTCTTTCTTCGGCTCGGGTTTAGATCATTCTTCCAAGCCAAGAAGGAATCGATGATAAAATCTTTGAATCTCGCAATGATATGCGTTTCCAAATCGATTTTGAGGTCAGGATATTGCTGACGGAGATAATCCTGCAGTACCTTAAAGCTAAGAGTGTTCCCTTCTTCGAACGCTCCGTAGCTATTCCCATGCTTCTGGAGACAATTATTCGTTAAGTGGACATAGTTGTTCTGATCTTTTGTATCGTAACTCGATGAAGAGGTCCTCATGTAGCCGTGCTTATAGAAGAAAACCTCGTTTTTATTGGTAATAAGCACCCACACACGAATATCAAATTTTCTGTTGTTGTAAAGAAGCGGTTTTTCGATGTATTTCTGCACAACCCACTGAGAATTTATGTATTTAAGCCCTAAAAACCCTAGCATTCCCTTCAGCGTACGGAACACCTCAATACCTCGGCCTTTTATTGTTGGTAAGTGTTATAAAGAAGTATCCAAATTGTGATTCAGACCTTGATTTTCGTTCGCAGGCTTGACTAACCACATGTTCTCCAGGCAGTGTTTCGCAGGAACGCACTCTCGCTGAAAATTCTTTTTATTAAGCTCTTTAACTCGGGACACGAAGCAGTTGAATTCGGCGTCTTGGCATCCCGCGGAGATTAGAAATGATGTAGGAGTAGTATCCCATATAGAATATCGTGCTGCACCTATTGGAGTATGAATATTAGAGAGATAGTCTTTATCCGTCAAATTTACGAGCTTCTTCGTTTCCCAAGTAGTATTGCTTTAATGTTTTGATAAGTCCAGTCTTTGTACACATTCCTGAGTTCTCTGGGAAATGGTTAAAGACCTAAAGAAAGAGATTGGAGTGAAAGACGATAAGCGATCTACTTGTACAAAATCCTTTTTGTTCTTAGAAACTTCGTCAAGTTTGAAATAACCCTAGGAATTGCTATTTGAGGCTATTGAAGAGTTTTGTATACTAATGAGCCAAAGTTGCATGGTCTCCAAATAAAATTCGCTTGGTTTATAGCATCAGGCGCGTTTTCTGGGATCTGGAAAATTAGTTCAAGCTTTTTAGATGAATATCTGTCACCTCTTCCCAATTGCCGCGTTTCAGTAAAGCCTCTTTGATGACTCCAGGGTTATTTCCCGAGTAGACAACAAATTTTTTCATGTTAAGTTCAAAATTTATGAGTCCAATAATTAACTGCTTTGAATAGTTGCAAAAATTTTAATAAAATTTGTTGCCTAGATTCTCACTCCTGTTTGGTGGAAGACACAAATATTGTCTGAAAATATTCGACATAAAATGCATTTCAATATTTGCCCTCAGCATCCCTCAAGTTGAAAATAGTTGGACATTCAAACTTGAATCTTAATCATTCTTAAATTTGTTTTGCAGATGGAGATTTTCAATGCGCATTCAAGGACGGATAATCCTCAGCATTATAAAAGGATGATCCGGACTAGTAATGAGAGAATGCCCAAGATAGGCATTGTTAACAGTACAATGCAATTTATTAATGTATTTCATTTTTCTATCATAAAGACCAAAATACGTTGAAGACGAAGACCAAAACACATTTAAGAAGAAGAAACTGAAATTTCTATCGAATTTGGGTTTGAGAGCTGAAGCCAACTCAGTAAAAATTAATCTTCTATTAAAAAAAATGCGATTCTGTATCCAGCAAAATTTTCTCGACGAAGCCTTTATTCTTTATCCGTTGATACTTTCCACTCGCAAGTCAATCTTTTAATCAATTTAATTCTCAAAATGATAACTGATGGAGTTGGAAGATCCCTCTACGCGACCAAAAAAGACCTTAGATCCCTTAAATCAGACCTCAGCTTATTGCAAAATGATCTTACCTCAATGAATCCGGATCAAGCGCAACGGTTATATAGCAGAATCCACACCAAACTAAATAAATTTGATGGCACTCTACAAGCTAATGTGGATACTGTCCTTAACGACGTCATGCTGAACAAAGAAAAGACTCTTAACCAGCTCCCGCTCATCCAGACTGACGATTTCCATATCTACAAGGCCTCTATCCTTAGAGGTCATCCAAACTCCACTACAAATACGAGCTTGAGTAGAAAAGGTACACCCTCGTCGGTTACTATGAAGCTTCCTCAGACACTCGTCAGCCGAGTGAGTAAAAGGCCTTCTACAGCTTCAGTATCAAAGGGTCTAAAACCACAAATAGGCAGCTTCACGACAACCTCGACACCACAATCTCGGCCTCTGTCTGGAGTAAACCCTGCAAACAGGTCCAGGAAAGCAATTCCTAGTAGTTTGACACAAAGTATCTGGGAGAGCACTCCGATAGCACCGAAATTATCTGAGGCAGATATTAATAAAGGACTTATAAATCTGGTTAATCGTGGTATAGTGCATCGAGATGTGGACTTAAGCCCTGCGTTTGAGCGTGGAGCTCCTCCGTTTTTCGCTCAAAAAGCAAAATTTTATCGGCCAAAGCAGAAACCTATGCTCAACGACCTCTCAGATTGCTCTTTGCAGCTGCATGACTACTCAAAATCTATTGAAAACTCTCAAATAAATAACACAAGCACCAAATTAGGCCGGTCATATTCTCGCGGAATAAGTGGCAGCAGAAGAGAATCAGCTCTTGGAGCTCAAAAACTCGCGATCAACCGAATTGATGATTACAAACTAAGTCCAGAGGCCGAGTATGCGTCATCAAATGATGATTACAGATTCAAAGAGATAGAGAGGAGAGACGTGAAACGTAGAGGAGAAAGTTCGAAAGGTACTTCAAAAATATTGGACAATGGATTTGAATACGAATTTACGATCCTAAACGGGAAGACTGTTAGAGACAACCCTGAGTACATCTCTTTTCAAACTGATCACGGGGGTCTCTGGTCTCCGATTATAAGGATTATTAATTTGTTGGAGATTCTTCTCACTTCTTACGATGTGAAAACCGCGCATATAAACGGAAAGAAATTGGCCTCTTTAGCATCTGTTTTTCCGTCGAAGCCGAGTTTAGAGCAGCTACTTGAGTGTGTTGTCAATCAAGATGATGTGTGTCCGAAGCTAAAAATCCCTGCGCTGATGTATAAAGGGAAAAATGGTGCGACACGCGCAGCGGTTAAAATACAAACAGCTTGGAGGAGATTTTATCAAGTGAAGCAATTTACAAAGCTAAAGACGTTTCTGAAGACAGTCATGAGAATTCAAAGGCAGATAAAATGCTTCCTCGAGTACCAGCAGACGAAAAATCGGATTAAGCAACAGCAAGAACGTTATTTGGAGGAGTATCGTGAGATTGAGAAAAAGTTCAAAAAGGACTGGCCAACTCTAAAGAATCAAAAGAGGGTAGAAATCCATATATGTAACTTAACTTTTAATGAAGAGCTCCCCATTGACGAATTTCTGCACAAGCAAAATCTTCAAATCACTCGTCTTGCTGCTTTGAGCGATCCTTCAGTCGAGATTATCTATATTACTCCATATAATCTACCTCCTGAGGTATTGGGTTACTATTTAAAGTTGATGCAGCTGAAAGGGATATCCAACACTCAAGAAAGATTTCACGTACTTTGTCCTGATGCTTACAAGATGCTACCTAAGCATTTTTCGGCGATGAAAGCGCTGCTCTATTCTTTCAAGACAATAAACCGCATTTCACAAATTATCAAAGGAAAATGTGCTTATGTGGTCCCTGGAGTCCCTTCTAACGATAATATTAAATTATCAGCTGTGCTAAAAGTCCCCATCATGGCTGGAGAGCCACAAAAATACGCTGCTTTTTCAACTAACGCTGCGACGAGGTCATTGCTCCAGTCATGCGGTATCCCGATCCCTCCAGGCTCCGTCACCATAAAAAAGGAGAGGAAATTTGTAGAGGCTTTCACCGCGCTGGTTGCAGAGAATTTATCAATTAACACATGGGTGTTTAAAATGGATCATGAAGTCGGGGAAAGAGGCTATGCGTGGTGCTCTGTTGACTCTATTAAAGCTGTTCAAGAGATCAAAAGTGAAATTTGGCAATGCTATGAAGATAAAGAAGAAGAGGATATCATCGAAGGCCTCGTCAAAGAACTAAAGGATACGGTGGCAACCTCTTTCCAGAGCAGAATTCGATTCGCTTGCCCGTCTGTGTATAACAATTACGCAGATTACATGAAAGCCTTCACCCAAAGAGGTGGAATTATTGAAGCATGTCCCAATCATCCCGCATCTCAGATTTCTTCTGTTGCAATCAGCTTGTTTGTCGACCCCGCTGGCAGCGTGAAATTAGTTGGCTCTTATGATAAAATACTCTTGAGCGAATTTACCACAGCGGGGTATTTCTTCCCTCAAAAATCGCTAAAAACCATGAACCTCGCGTCGTTCTGCGATGTGGTAGGGCAGACTTTATATAGTAAAGACGTATTTGGATACTTCACGGTTGAACTAGTGGCATTTCCAGAATCTCAGATTTCAGCATGTCGGAAAGGTCAGAAGGTTAATAAGATTTATTGGGCGGTTGGAATTACAAGCTATTTGACTAATGCGACGGCTCTTACGGGCTTTTTTGATTTTCTAATGAATGGAAAGTTGGATTCAGCATCGGGGAAATATACGATCACAAAGAAATCGCAGGAAGAGAAGAGATGTTTTGCGTATTTTCCAATATTGCATCACCAAGGACTTACAACTATGCACACGAAAGCTTTTTTCCAAATGTGTCGAACTAATTCTGTATCATATGATATTCATGCAAAAGAAGGGTCATTTTTTTTGCTTTTTGACAGCTTGCAGAGCGGGGTCGTTGGTCTGCTCGCCGCTGGTAAGAGCAAGCATCAGGTCGTAAAGTATCTTCATAGCGCTTGTGCATTGATCGTACATCCGAAAGGCGCTTCAGAAACGAAAGGTCATCATCATCATTCGAAAAAAATAAAAGTGGATGTCCCTTCAATCGAGGAGATTTTGAAACCGATTAGCAATTTGCAGAAATTATATGAGAAGAAATATAGAACAATGCGATCATATTTCTAGATATTTTTTGTTTTAGAAAGTGCTGCTATATTCCAATTATACCAATTTTGAACTGCACATGCAGAATTATTTTTTTTATGGATTTGCTTCGTTTCTTTCGAGTTGTTTCACTTTGCTGTTTTTTGATTATATATTTGTTTCTTCATGTAAATAGTAATTTTGAAAATGATACCATTAATTCGTGAATACAAAGATATCAGTACCACCAAGATGCTAGCTCTCTGAGGATGTGAATTTGCTTCCGGAATTGCAAGTTTTCAGTATAATTAATTGAGAAGAAGGAAGCAAGAGACAGAGCATCTCATCATTTCATTATTTCGTTTGAATAAATAAATCCAATCAGGATTTTAGTAGCTGTTAAAATTTGATTTTATAATTGAATTATTATTCAAAATTTGATATTTTATTGAAAATTTATCATCGCTTCAGCATCGTCGCAGTATTGGTATCCTACAGCTTAAAGATCGCTTTTATGTTTATTGGTAATTTTCCTGTTTTGAATATTGTTCTGCTAGTCGATGTTATAATCGGCAACAAAAAAATTGGTAATGCTTTTAAGTAATGAGTACAATTTTGGATTCAACACCTATATTCCTTTGATGTTTTAGCAATTGAACTGTTCTTTATGAGGTAACTTATTGGAACCAAATATCTGATTTCTTATTCAAAGTAATGGGAAAGGAAAAGTATGATAAACTTTAAATTCAGGGATCGAGGTTATTGATGTGACCTTGCTAAGAAACACAATAAATTAAATTCAAAACAATAAAATACCTTTAAACAAAAATAAACTTATACTATCAAGGATCCAATTCAAATTCTAGCAACCACAAAACCTTCCCATAAGGGAATCTGTACTATTTTTTTTTAAATAGCACAGTCATAGTGTTTCTAATTACAGAGCAATTTACTAAATCTTTGAGCTTATGATATACTTTCTCTTTGCTTTATTTATACAAAATACTTAACAGAACTAGTCACAAATGAAAAATGGAAAGAATCCATCTGCCTTACTTTCAATTGAGTCAATTGGGTCGCCAAAAAAAAAGGATTGCATTAGGATGTTTTATAGCTGCTCAATCATTGTACCTTACTCATGTCCACTCTAGAAAATGGAATCTAAGTTGTATTTATGTTATTTCAATTTGTAGTGACTTATATCCTTCACCTTCCACAGCTCTTCACTAATATCTTCTTATTAATGAGAACAGATGATATTGATAAACCAATAAAATCCATTGAGACTATGCAATCAACCACACATTTACTATTTGTTCACAAATTGTATATGATCAAGTCTATCCGAATAGAAAGTGAAATCCTTTTGCATTTTCTCAAACGTAGCTTTAAAATCTTGATCAAGCCGCCTAATTTCTTGATAAAACGTGTTCGAATTATTCGTGTACACCTTATTAAACAAGTCAGTAACCTCACTAATCACCCTTCTGAACGTCGACATGAAATCCATTCTTTGCTTCTTATTCCCATCGTCTGATCTATTGAAATAGTGATCAAACGCCTCAATCAATTCCTTAATCTTCCCATTGATATCCTGAAAGAACGTATCAATACTTTGGGCCTTCTTCTTCACAAAACTTTCCAACGAAATGAAATCTGTTGCAATAAGCGCAATATATTCTCTATAATACTTCAATTGTAGGTCCTTCAACTTATTCACAAAATGAACCTCATGATGTCTTGTCGAGATATACTCAAGGTGGACTTTCAATCTATCCATCGTCTGATCCACAGACTCCGCTTTCTCCGGCTTTAACTTTTTATAATCCTCCAGAGCTTCTTCGACCTCCTTGATGTAATGAGTAACTCCCGCCTTTGTATACTGAAAGTCTTTCATTCTCTCCTCCTCTGTTGAATAGATATGAACACTGAATTTCTCCATGACGTCCTTTAGCGGCTTAGCGCCATCATCAAACGACACTTTTATCGGTCGAAACCCTTCTTCAAGGAGTTTATTCACCACCAAAATCTTGTCAGACTTCGTATGAGTGACGTCCGTCACAACTCCGAGGCAGAGCAACTTTTCGACGTTCTCTCTGAGGAGCTCCTCGATCTCAAAAATGAAATCCGTGGTAACTTTGTTTTTATCCACTAAGATTGTCCGGTGGAATTTAATCAACTTATTTAGCGTGTTCGATAGCGATTTCTCCAATTTGAACAGCTCTTCGCCATTGAGCCAGATCCTCTTGCCTTTATTTGCCATTTCAAAGTAATGATGAAACTCGGCAGCGTTTTTTTCAAGAATCTCAGGAGTCTTCTCACTCGCGTGAAACCTGTTATGCTTCGTCATATCGAAATGACTCACCTTGTTGAATAAAGACTCCACTTTTTTTGCCATGTTCGTCAGGTTTTGAATAAACGACGCGAAGTTCACCTTGCCTTGCAATTGGTAGTAGTCGAACGAGGTATAAATCGGGAAGAGATGCTTATAATTCTGAACGAATTTCGTCAATAGATAGTTATATTTGATTTTTTTCATGATGTCTGGGTTGACCCGACTCTCTAACATGTTTTCTTGCTTCAGCGCCTGGAGAGTAACAGTGAACATTCGCTTTACTTCCTCTGTGGATTCGTACACCCGCCGAACTTTCTCATAAGCATCGTTGAAATTCTCAATAAATCGCTGCATGTGCTCCGGCCCGCCCATCTGCTTAAAACTCTCGAGCGCTGATTCTCGCGCTTTTTCTTGCATGATGCGGGCGTTCAGCTGATCTTGCACATGCGAGTTGGCCCCTGCAGACATTTTATTCCCTTTTAGACATGTCTCTTCCAACTCGAGTAAATAGTTGAGAACACCCAGCATGTCCTTAAAAAATTTCTTTGAAACTTTGTTTGCTTTACAGAGCGTGTTAATATAACGCTTTTGCTTCGAAATCTGAGCTTTCAATAAGTCAATCCGCTTCTCGTTGAAAGCCTCAAGCTTGACTTTTTTGGCCATTGCAAGTCTAAACTCATCTATGGTTGCCATTTCTTCCTTCAATTGCTGATTTTCTGCCTTTAACTCCGCGATTTGCTGTTTTAGTTTCGTGATCTCCTCGAATTTTGAGTCTCCGCTCACGAATCTATACTTACTGTCCACCTCGCTCACAAGTGTCGGACTGTTATCAATGGTATTATCCATTGTTCTTGTGAGTTTCCCACTACTAGTATTGAGTTGAGTCATAGCGGCTAATTTTTTATTAGAACTGACGTTGCTTGGGATCAAATAGTGTTTGCTTCCGCTCTCTTCATCTTGATTACTGTTCTTTGATTGAGATTCTGCAATGGACAGTTGAGCCGCAAACAGAGGACTTAATGTTTGATTTCGGCTTACTGAATGTCTATTAAACCCGGCGTCTAGCTCTATTTGCTCATCTCTTTGGTCGTTATCAAGAACGACGTCAGAAAGCAGACCTGAGAAATATTCTTTTTGTTTGGCTTTCTGGTTAGCAGTTAGTTTTTTGGGTAGACCGAGGTAGCCTTTCCCCATAGCGCGATCAAATGCGACTAGATGTGCTGCCCACTTCTTATTGTGGCCGCTGTTATCTGTGATAATAAAATCCGAATGCTGATGCTTAGGGGATAGCATGGTGTCAGCGCCTTTTGGAGTGTTGATACGGAATTGTCTCATGCGTGAATCAGATTTGCTAGCAGATAATGAAGTCGTTGCGGTTATTGTCTCATTGAATCTCTTCCTGACTGATGTAACGTGACGCGCAGGACTGACTGTTCTCTTTTCGTTCATTTATTTGCACGGGTGGATTAGTACTGGTATTGATGCTTTTATATTATTACTGATAATAAAGTTTTGTTTCGGAATTTTATTGTTGTTAATCTCGTTTTTGGTGGGTGAATTCCTCAAATTATCTTTAAAAAACAGAACCGTGCTTTTGTAAATACCCATCCTTGCATTGAGATTTATTCTTTCTTTTCGTTTGGCAGCGCAGGATATTCAAAGGATACCAAAGGGTTTGTGATAACCACTAAGAGCGTTATGATGTCCAACACTTTTGATTGAGCAATATTCGATTAGATTTCCATCGATAGATTGAAATATTCAACCAATCGCTTATTTTGCATGGTATAATGACCGAATTATCATCGTACCTCTCATATGAATTGATATTTTATTTTCTCCTTTCAATGCGAAAACAAGTTGAATTCGGAAAAAATAAAGCTCTCTTTCTGGAGCATGAAGCTCTTCATTTCTGTGAACCTTCGAATTTGAAAGCCACTCGAGTATTAAACGAACGAATTTTTTATTATCACAGTCGAGTCTTATTGGATCTTTTGGATAGAGTTAAATTACTCGTTGTAATTCAAATTTTGAGCATAAATTCAAAGATCGGAGCCACATGAAATCCGAATATAACTATCATTATGATCTTCCATTGCAGCAGAATACCCGGCCGAAGCTTCCTCAGCCCAAAATTGAACCAATTTCTGTCGAAGATACTCCAGTATTATCATTTCATGAATGCATCCTTAAAAAATACACATCAGGAAACCAGCGAACCAGAAATGCTCATTGAATGGGTCAATACTGTTGAATACCCAAACTGCCTTGTCGCTTCTTCGATGGCAGATTTCAAAGACGGTGAATTATTCTTATGAAAGCGCTCAATTCAACCTTCATGATGTATTTAGGAGTGATATTCTGTGAATTAGTCAACGAGTTTGTACTCCAAAACTCAAAGCCGGAATTTTTGAGGAAGATAAACTGCAACAACCCCAAAAAAGAGCAGATTATTCAAAATTTCGAGATTGCACTCGCAGAAATTCGGCAAAATCATCAAATTATAAAGCCTCCGTTTATCTTCAAACTACAACCTTCAACACTCGCCGAAGTAACAATTCTTTTTACAATCTATATCATATTCTAAAACCTTTTAGTGCGAAAAGGATCAGATCGCTCTGTTGGACTTTCTTCACGAAGTAGCCTCGATGTCCAATGCCCTAGACGCCAACCATGGGAACTATCAAACTGATTCGACGAATTACACGCGAAATGATAGCAGATTCGACACCTTGAAGCACAGAGAATTTTGTAACGCTTATTTTCTTTTCTTCTGTATTTATTATTCTATTAGCACCTCCACAAAGAAGTCCAAAATGTCAGTACTCTCCCCGCGACCTATTCGACGCTCAGACTTCATCTCATAAAACGCTAAACAATTGGCAAAAGCCTCCAATAAACCCAGTATCCATTATTCTTTTGTTTTGGACCATTCTCCTAACGAACTTCATCCCCCTTAGAATAAAGACCGCTCGATCTCGCTTATCCACGGCTCAGGAAATAAATATTCATCCCCAAGGCAAACCACAAATCCCATGTATTTTCCGCCGCTTTCATCAATTGAGAGCAAAAATACAGAAGATATCAGTTTTAGCAATTACAAGAGTATGTCATTCCATTTGGACACAGAGACTAGTCAGCTTCCTAATCTCCCCAATCGCAACCATCAGGCGGGTAACAAACGAGTGGATACCTCACACAGTATTCTCATTAATGAATTTAACGAAGCGGATGTATCAAAGGACGCAGATATATGGGATACGCAGATCAATAATAGCAAGAAACCTGACTGGAATGATACATTTCAGAATAACTCTCTACCGAACTGGCTCGCAAAAGCCAATTTTAATGCGTTTCAATCAGCTTATAACCTGGATCCTTCTGTCTATGATGATACTCTATACAACGACGTGCAAGTCAGCTTCGGTCACCCTAGTTTCGCCACGGTCACTCCAGATGAAAACCCTGTGGCTTTGCAACCGCTAATAAATAGACCTGAGCCTCACCCAATGGAAGCTCCTAGCCAGCCTACGAAGACAAAAAAACGCAGTAAATCGCCGCTTCAAGAGCAACTCCAAAGAAATTATGAAACTGATGATTATGAAGAGCAAGAAAAGAACGTTCAAAAGAAAAAATTAGTCATCCAACATACAAGAGCTGAAAGATTGAGGAAAAACAAAGTTGATAATCAGATACAAGCGCGCGAACACGCCATTGCTGAAGCCGCGAATCCTCGGAAAAAATTCAATAACTCAAGAAAATTAACAGCTAATGACCTTGCAACGTCTTTAGAGCACATCGAGCAGCAAAGGCCTTTAAAACCTATGAACCATAACCCTCCAAATGAGGCTATAGACAAGAAAAAACTAATTGACTGGCTTGTTAAATTAACGTTTCTGAAGGAAGGAATACCAGAAATCGAGAAGAAGCTGCCGAAGCTCGCAAAGAACGGAGTGTTTTTCGCTGATTTGATCGATAAAATGGAAGGGAAAATTGGCGTTTTGCAAGGAATCGTTCGCCATTCACAAGATCCCTCTCAAATCAATTCAAATTTCAAGAAAATCGCTTCCTATTTCAAGGACCAAGAGAACATGAATCCTAGATATTTAAGCGATCTCGAACCTATTTCAAAAGGGGATGATAGCTATTTCTGGGCCTTCCTCAATGATATTTGGCAATATTGGCAAGCCCTGACATCGATGAGTGGTCTTGAACAGAAAGCCGGGCAGAAACTGACAACAGCCTGTGATGAGGACGAAGGGCTTTGCTACGAAGACATTCTTCAAGTATCAGCCGACGTCAACCTTAAACAAGGAAATTGCCTCGATACTTCTGAAAAAGAATTGACCGACGAAGAGAATGAGTCTTCGTTCTCAGTGGAAGCCAATAACAATCATTATAGAACACAAACGCAGTTCCCTCCAAGTAAGAGAGCATCGGAAAGAGCGGAAGGCATGGAAAAGGAGTTTTCTGCAACAGCGCAGTTTAAAACCCAGTCTCCGGAGAAACCGCAGCAAATTTCAAATTTCCAACACAAAGGCTCAAGGCAGAAGCAAACAGAGTTAAACTCAGACAAAAAATTATCAGTTGAGGAGAATAAACGTGGAAGAGAAGGTCCAGCTCTTCAGCAGAAGATTTCTCCCGAGGAAGCGGCTATCATCCCCCAAATTTCTGAGTTAGACAAGAAGCTAAGGGCTGAGGTCGAAGAATGGCTCAAAAAGATGGGTTTCCGAAGTTTGTTGGCACGAGTTGACAGAGATCTCATTGAAAACCCTTTTCGTAATGGCGTATTGCTGTCTAATCTGCTCGTGAGGGTTGAGAACGAAAAACCGTCACTTTTTTATTCAAAACCTGAAACTATAGAGCAATGCCGTGCCAATGTTTATTCTGCTTTTGAAGGTTTCAGGAAGAAGAAAACCAATATTCCATCGATGCTATTGAGACAGGAAGAATCCGTCATTCAAGGAGACACATACATCATTTGGGGCATATTGTACTATATTATGCGAGCGAGCCAACTGAAAACTCAGTCTACACGGAATACTAATTCTCGCTCTCCAGAGAGAAGAACCCAAGGACAGCAAGGTGATAAGCAACTTCCGTACTCTAGTTACGAAATTGAAAAGTTAGAAAAAACTAAAATTAATTGGTTGAGACGAATGCGAGTGATTCATGATTCATATCGCAATATTGAATCCCTCGAAACGCTCAAAGAGCAATTCAGTTTTGTGCTCTGTGAGCTCATTGCAGTCGTCACTGGTCTTCCCCTTTCATCGTTTTATAAGAAATCTAATGCGTTTGAGCAGCAAGTCATAAACCTCAGAAACGCGTTTGGTATTCTAAGAAATCTGAAAAAGATGGGACAAAAGTTCACGAGCAGGGAACAAGATATTTTAAACGGGAATAAGCAAGCAATGCTAGGGCTTTTGGAGGATTTGCATCGATATTTTGACGGAAAAGAACCTCGTCAAGGGTCGAACTATTTTGCTGAAGGGCCTTATTACGGCGAACAGAGCCAACTTGAGATGATGTCTCCGGAAAGATCGAATACAATAACCAAATCAGAATCTATCAAAACTTATAATGGGATTAAATCAGAAAGTATTCAGAAAACTCGCTCACTCAAGGAATTCGCTGGGAGCAGCGACTACAAGGATAATCAATTCCGCTTGAGCTCAAAATTGGACGCGGTGTCGTCACTGCAGAATGACATTCAACAGAGTAAAGCAGAGTCTTTCAAGGGAAAACGTGAGGGAAATTATGAGAATATATCTTCTCCGTCAAAAACGAAAACAAATAGCAGCACTAAACAAACGAATACCAAGGCAAGCAGTTCAAAGGTAGATTAGTTCTTTGAAGCTCTTGCTCGATACTACTTTTTTGTCTAGAAAAATGAGAGTCCGCAGGTCACCAACAACTACTCATCCAAGAAAAATGAGATGGTAAATTCCCATTCCAAGCGATTTAATTCGCCCGGTTCAGGTAAAAATGCCTCTGTTCTGCTGTCTAAACTCTATATGGCCAGGCAAAAAGGACAACTGTCCAAAAGCAGAAGATATCAAAAAATGGTTGTGTGGACTTGGACTGGAACGGATCGTTTGCAAAGTGGATTTCAACCGCGATAAAATCCCTGACTTCACGGATGGGTAAAACGCACTTAAACCTTCTCAACTTAACTCGAAAACCCTTAGAATTTTCTTTGCTATGCTATATGAGCTCCTTGAAGGGAAAGAAATACAGGGAATAATGCATCCACCAAAAACAAATGCGAGCCGGTTAGTGAATATTCGTAAAACATTGCAAGCATTTTCAAGGAACCCTCTTTTTGATCAGAAACTTTTGCATCATGTGGATGATATCCTTATCGGAAAAAATATTGTTATCTTAAAATATCTTCATAGCATTAAGTCGTGTTATACGCATTTATTTTAATTACGCGCTGGTTTAAGGGTCAAAACCTTATTTTTTAAAGGTTTTAACTAGCACTCCTGTTGATACGTCTTCTGTAAGCTATTTCTCACGGTTTCTGTGTGTTCGTTAACTTCAATGGCTAATGAAAGTGGGATTTTTTGAATCTTATGATATCATCTCGTTTTTTCAAAAGAGCGCCTCATCTGACCCCATGTTTGTTATTTGAGGTTCAGGCGGGCGATGAGCCCGGTCGATTAGTTGAGGTTATACTTTTGAGATCTAAAACTTTATTTAGGTTTATTTCAAGTCTTTGCGAGCCTCTGAAATTAGAGGCTTGATATTGAGCGCGATTCTTAATATAGAATTAAACTACTCAAGTCGGAGGTATTTAAGCTCTTAGAAGCCGGTATTAATATATATATTTTTATTTGAAACGAAAAATTAACAAAAGCAACGGGCGTATCCATATGAGCCAAGTTTCGGAGAACCAAACAGAAATGAGCTCTAACACCCAAATCGTCAATGTGGTCAATATCAACAACTTCAACAGCAATATATTCAACATTGTCGGTACTAACGATATCATCAATCAAAAACCAATGGTTAAGGCTCCAATCACCACTGAATTTGACAACCTCGAAGCAAAATCCTTTGAAAAGGGCCTGCATTTAACCGAAGGAGTGACATATCGTTCAGGCGCTGAATGCGTGGTAGACAAGGCTTTCTTAGCTAACGATCAGCAAAAGATCGTCTTAATTGAAGCTCCAACCCACAAGAGCTTGGATTTCTTGACTCATCAGAAGTATCAAGACTATGAGCACACGATCATGTGGGGTCATTTGACCATTCTGTTCACATTCATTTCATTCATCATCTTGACCTTCTGGATGTTTGGCTCGAAGTTCCTTCCTGTGACTGGAAACCCAATCATCGACTTCATGAGAGAAGACTATCACTACTGCACTGTCATTCCTCTCCTCTACCCAGTCTTTTTCATCTTTATTTACAAGAACTGGTCAGCCATGAAGGCCTTCAGACATAACTAAGGATATTGGATGCACTTACAATCGAAAGCCTAACATAAATCGTTCTTCTTCGATGCATCGCTGAGTCCCTGGTCCACAGTCTAAGTGGGTGGTTCTTAGTGAGGTATTTAAAGAGATAATTTTGCTTAAATAATGCACAAGTTTTTTGTAAAATAGCTTTGAAATTTCTGTAACAGTAATGGATTATCCTCTATATTAGGTGAGCTAAGACCTTATGTTAGCTTTGCCTAATATTTTTTTGAAAAAGCATCGATCAAATCGTGTCTTCCTAAGAGTTAAGGTGTCATATAGTACTTTTTCTAAAAAAACAACATCTAAAACCGTTCTGAGATCCTCATGGACCATTATTTCCTAATTCAGCTGCACGCTTTTATGAAAATGTTGTCCTAGCACCTTGCCTAGCCTTGAGAGATCTTCTAATTGATTGAAGCGAGCGTGAAAAGAGCAACTTGAGTTTAAGAAATGAAAACCCATAACGCCGATGCGGATGTGACTCTCCAAAAATCTTCCCGTATCCAATTGAAAACTCAAGGAACGCTCTTCTTGTGGTAAGGTCATTCGATCTGAAGAAAAATAGGCAAGGTGCTACTCGGAGAGCAGGGTTATCTTTATGAAATGAGTTTTAGATCCCACTATTTTTAAAAAAATACGCCATCAAAGGCGCGAATTGAGTTAGTTAGACACACAGCTTAACTGGCTGAAATCTCCCTCATGTGATTGACAATTTGCGATCTTTTTTGCTATTTAGGAGGAGCCCGCCAACCCCGATTTTTGTTGAAATTGTAATAACTCACAAGCGTTGAGAAATTAGAAGCAGGATTTCTCATAAAAGGAGAGGGTATGGCACGCTGTATGTGATTTGTGCTTTGAGAGAGATCTAATGAGATAACTATCCAATTCTTTTTACAAATTAATGCAATTTCGGAGATACTCCACCAATATGGCTGATGTCTATCAAGCAGCTAATTATCAAACGTATTTCATAGAAACCTTGAAGGCATCAAACTAACTGAAGAAGATACTTTCGAAAGCTCATAAAAAGATTCTTTCCACAAAAAGTGAAACTCCTACAAAAATTATAGGAGATTTGGAATTAACTGATTTCTATCTACTTTCACAATCATGAAAATTGGTGATGACAAATTCGTCGGCAATTTCTCTAAGTCAAAATTCTATGCTTTTTTTGTGTATTTGGGTTGGTCTAGAAGAGATTACAACTTTTTTCTGTAGACATGTAACCATTAGTTTTTCAAACTTAGATTGTAATGTGATCCGTGTAATAACAATAATATTATCAGGCAATAGATCTCTTTCCAAGGTGTTTTCTCGTAGCATACGCAGGGTTCACGGCTCCGGTGTGAAAGTATTTTCATTTTCGAAGCAATAATGTTCAGTACAAAAATTGCTAATTGGATGATTAGCGTTGTGTCCATATGTTTTGAGATAATAGTGCCAGTAAAGTCGAAATTTACACTCAGCTACCCAGAAATAAAACCATTCCAACCAGAGATGCGAGAAAAATTGCGAACTCAATTAATTGTTTTTAGGATGTCTATGATTTTGACTATTTTTTTCACCCATTCTCATTTCTCAGACAAGAAAGTCCCAGTGACTAGAGAACTCAGCTGCATCCTACTTACTTACCCATGGAACTAATTGTAATGGTAGGGCTTGATAGGGTATTTCAGCAATTTTAAATAATTTGTCCCTAACTAACAGTAAAGAACACGTCATTCATGAAAATTGAGGTGGCCATTTCTATGTATCGATAATTCATTAACATATTTCGTGACCCACAACGTTCTATGGCTCAAATCTCTGAAAAAATTCAGATGAAAAAGTTTCTCTCCCTCTCTCTCACATCTTACCTCGGCGCCGATTACGCTCACAAATTATTAAAAGAGCAAATAATTAAATTGAACTCGTAGAAAAGCATTTTAGTAAAGGAAATCTTTTAAATTAGGACCCTACCATGTTCAAGAAGTTCGTGGCAATGGCTCTGCCTCTGAGCTACTTCTCCTTCAAAAAACAAGAAGCCTCGATGAGAAGCTCCGCGTTATTCGAGAACGTCGAGAAGGATCTTGAGCTTGATGTCGCAAAATTGAAGGTCGAGACCCAAGAATTTCAAAAAATGAAGATCTTCGGTCTTTCCGGCGGAAAAGAATTAGCCAATGAAATCGCCTTTCATCTAGGCACAAGACTTGGCAAGCTCAACCACTACGAGAACGATAGCGGAGAATCCATACTCAGTTTGAAGGAAACTGTTCGTGGGAACCATGTATTCATCATTCAATCCCTCTGCGACCCTGTGAACTCCAATATCATGGAGCTCCTATTTACAATCACCCTGATGAAAAGGGTTTCAGCTAATAAAATCACGCTGGTCATTCCTTACTTGGCCTACAACCGACAATCCGATGTTAGCATATCCCAGAGAAGAGGTTCGCTATTTTTCTTTGACATCGCAAAGATGCTCGAAGAGTGCGGGGCAGATAACATTATCACCATTAACCTTCATCATCCATCGACCAGTGGAGGTTTTAAGGTACCGCTTCTTGAGATTGACTCTACAGGGCTTTGCGTGCCTTACTTCGAGAAGAAAAAGCACCAATTAAAAGACCTTGTCATCGTTGGAGCAGACGAAAGACTGGTATCCAGGGTCCTCGCCTTGAAGGAAGCGTTCCAAGAAAAAGGCATACAGACAACTGCCGGTTCCTGTGTGAGACACCCTCAAACTCCTAAACCAGAGTATATTGGCCAAGATGTCGCAGGAAAGGATGTTCTGCTAGTGGATGATATCATTGACACGGGAGGTACCTCAGCTAAACTCGCATCATTTTTGAAGGCGCGAGGAGCGAGAGATGTGTATATGTTTGCCACTCATGGGTTGTGGTCAAAAGACGCCACTGAAATTATTGATGATAGCGACCTGAAGGAAGTCGTCACGACGAATACGATCACGATTCCTCCTCACAAAACGGCGCAGAAAATATTCCAAGTGTCTGTGGGTCGGCTGCTAGCACAGGCAATCCTTAAAGTCCATTTTAATAAAATTGAGAATGAAACATCACTTGAGAACTTATATAACTTCAGATAAGGTAGGCTTATTTAGAATAGATGATTCCTTGAACTCAGCACCATACTATGCAATGTTCTGAGGAAAACAGCTCTCGAGACCTAAACATACTATACATCTTCTTACAAAAACTAGTCGATAGAAATTAGCGAAGATTTGCTTACAAGTACAATTTTTACAAATGAGATGATTACAAGAATGCCATTCATAGAGTTATAATTTGTAATATGCAATTTAAAAGCAAACCTTATTAGATCCAAATTACCTCACAAAACAATTTTTTGCGTGAATCACAATCATTTTCATTGACTTACAATGGCTGAGTTCTCTTTCAATTCTGATTTGGATGAATGTGATGAGGAATTGAATATTGATTAATTAGAAATATTTCCACTAAGAGGGAGTGCGAAAGTTTAGAGGCTAATTGACATTGATCGACAACAAATTCGAAAGTTCATATCAAAAATTCGATGCCAAAGAAATTTTTCATCACTCAAACGCAAGTTTCCTCGAAAATTTTTGAAAATTCAATTACTGATGCTCTAAGATTTCGTTAACTCTAAAATTCAAATAACGAATTCAAATCTTATTATTCGTTAACAAGACAAGGATTTAATAAAATTCAAATTTACAAAACCAAAGACACTATTCTTTCTTCTGTTGAGATGTTTCTAACTGAAGACGCAACGCTGCGTCCTCCTAAAGCAAGTAATTGTACAAAGCGTTCTCGCTTTGAATGTTTATTTGGATAGGTTTATCCAAGAAAACTACCAGTGCTGCCACCCTTCGACACCAAACTCATCGCTCTCTCGATAAGATGCCGCTTCATGTCAGAGAGAATATTGAGAACATCGCCCCAAATAACTCTCCAGAGTGTTTCATCGGTCACATTGCCAGAGCAGCCAAAGGCGATGAACGTGAGAAAATCCACGTGAAAAAGCAGATCCAAACTGATCTGACAACTACCGAAATCAGTCAAATGATCCCAATTAATACAGTTAAATCTACGCGAGTGCTCACAGACATCACAAACATCGTTGGAGGATACCAGAAGTCTGCTAGGAATTACAGAGACTTTCCTAAAGGGCGTGATCCAAAAAGTAATACCATGAGCGAGGGATTTGATCCTGAAAACTGCTTTCGAGCGAAAAAAAGAGAGGATATATCTTCCTCACCTAAAGTGCCTATTAGAAATCTAAGTGCCAAAAGTCGACAGTCACAAGACGCGAAATCATCACCTCAAAAGGGTATTACCAAGTCAAGAGAGTTTGGGAACACCTTTATTCAAGATACTCCTCCCTTGGAGAAGGATTACAAGAGACGTAACGAATCCTACAATGAAAAGCATAAAACGCAGTCCTCAATGAATAACGTCTCAATGCAGCAGATTCTTATTCAAGAGGAACACAGGCCAAAGGTTTTAAGCGAGGAAGGAAACAATTATCACGTTACTGTTGTCTCTCATGTGAGGGACTCAACCTCGAGTCTGGAACCCCATGTCAGAAATATTCCTCCTCAAAGAATCAGGCAACCTCCAAATACAGATCGCGACCGTGAGGTATCTCATCGAGAGCAGCAGCATTCGTTTAATTTTGCCAGCCGTACGAAGATTAAGCAAACGAGCGCTAATGACTATATGTTCAATAATACTGAGATAATTGGAAATCACGACACAAACAACTCTTTTTCAATGGAAATTCACCAAGAAAAGGTAGTTCGAAAAGACAGAGAGGCAGACTCTGGGTACAAACAGAAATACATTGAGCAGCAGGCGATAAACCTTACTTTAGAAAAGGAAATCTTGGATTTAAAGAAGGAGATACACGAACTGAAAGAAGGGAATAAATTCAATAGTAAAGAGAAAAAAGAAATTGAGGAGCTATCAAAATCAAAAGAAAAGCTGGAAACTCGCGTGCTTAAGGTCGAGCATGAGAAGATAAACCTTATCCAAGAAAACGATTCGCTTAAATGCCAATTGGATGACGTTAGAAAAAGCTTCCAATTAAAACTCTTAAATTTCAACGACGTGATATGCAAATTGCAAGAAGAAATTCAAATGCTTCACAAAAAGGGGTCAGAAATTCCAAAGAACCACACAGAAAGGGCCGCTTGGGGCGAAAGCTTTAATGACGGAGCAATTACTTCTACAAAAGCTCGATCCCAAGAACAGCATCATTCTGAAACCTATGTTTATGTGGATGCTGATAGCTGCTGGGATCATCATCAGACCTCTAAAGATCAGGATCCGTACCAAAAATCAGTCTCTAAATTCATAGATTGTGTGATAAATCTGATTATTGAGTGTTCTCCTTCAAATGCTTTCAACGGAGGGAAGCCAACGTTGAAAGAGAGCTGGAAATGGATAAAAAATATTATCCGGGATTATAAGGTCAAACGAGACTCTCTCGATGAGAATGAAGAGATCCTGAAAACTTGCTTGCGTGCTTTGGCGGTGAAAGAAAAGAGAGACATTGTTCCGTCGTTGCAGCAGCTATTGATGCAGAAAAATAGATTGCAGGATGCAAATTCGAGGAGGGTGCCTGAGTATTCGATGGGTTCCAAATTAGAAGAGGAAGTGCATAAAACTGGTTTATTAAAGCAATCATTGGCTGATGGTATCGGAAGAAAGAGGTTTGCGTAATTGGTTCGGGGTTGTTAAAAGAGAAAAAGGAAATAATAAATGGCGTTGAGCTATTTACTCGAAAATATTGTGATGATACTACATTTATTAGTTCTTAGTCTTAATGTCCATAGTATGCTCTCGTCAGTATTATCAAAATTGCAACTATTTATTTTGTGAAATTTTACTGTATTCAAAGAAGACAGACGTTTAGCTTATATTAATGCTAAAGGTATGATGCAGCTTAAAAATTCTGTAGTGTAAAAGATGTGATATGTAATGGCTAATTTTTCATGGTTTTGTTAATGAAAATGAATGAATTGAAGATTGTGAATCAATCATATGGATTAATAAAGACATGGGGCCTGCAGAAAAAAAAGTAGCTCTCTACCCTAAAGTTTAGACCTTGATTTATTAGATTTATAACTTTTTGCTCTCTTTTCCTTGTTATCAGGTCCTGAGGCCTAGAGTTTTATAATGGACAATCGCTGACGACATGCATTTCATTAGTATTTTCGGTTGGTAATGAAATGTTCGAAAATATACTTTGTTCTGATGTTTAAGTGCAAAAGATTACGCTGATTAATACTATTGAGCTCCAAATTTCAAGTATGAGTTTTGTATTGCATATGTACGATAATACAAATATACTATAACGATATTAATAGAGATATGATCTATGATTAAATTTAGTAATTCTTTTTTTTCAATTCTAACGAAGGGCTTATGATAAAACAGAATGAGATTAGATTTGTTGATGCTTACTTATTAATTTATCTAATTATCTCAGATACTCAATCACTTAAAGAAATATTAGTGAGTTTAGATGAACAACGCTTCAAATTTTACTCAATACGTTGAATTCGTGGCTACGCAAATGGATTCCGATAAATACCAGTACAAATATAGTCTGAAAAGAACTTTGAAAGTACAATTTTCAAGCTTCAAAAAGAGTCGATACGGTTTTAAATCGCAGTGAAGAAAAATAAGATACATAATAATTTTTTTAAATATTGTCAGGATTAAATTATATATTTTTCATGTTAAATCTCCTTTAAGTTCCACCTTTTTTCTTCAATAAGTGTCATTTGATCTGAGAAGCTGTTTCTCAGCTCCACTTCCTTTCGAACCCTGCCAAAAATTTTAGTCTTCCAGGCATCATGGTTCATGTGGAGAAGATTTCTCTTCCCGTGACATGAATAAGTCTTCAGTATATCCCTGCAAAGGCAAAATTGCTATGATTGATTGATCGATCATTCTGCAATCTCGATTTCTTATAAATTGCTGGAGTGTGAATGAAGCAAATGTGTGAAGTTATGATACTGCCTTCTACTCTGTGCTAGTAAATAAATCCTGATGGTTACTACTGAATTTCTTTGCAGAGTTTATTCTCAACAATCCAAGAAGTCCATTTTGAGACTAATAACCCTAAGTATTAACGAACTCGTACTAAAAGGAGATCTCTTTTCTTAAGACAAAAGAGAGCTTTCTACTGTCGTATAGGACTAGCCTCTACAAAAAATTAGAGGTTTGAGTATAGACAGAAAATAAATATTTACTCACAAAATTTTAAGTTTATACTCGGTCAAGGTTAAAAAGTGCTCGTTGTGTTTTTGTTAAGGTAATTTCAGAAGGACATAATTACCTTGAAAATAAAGTAACAAAATTGTTATTAGCTGCTTTATGTCAAGCCATTTACACAAAATTAAGTTCTTAATGTCGGTTTGAATCATTTCAGGATTTTAAGCATTAGAAATACACAAATACTTGAGTAGTTCAGAATAAATATATGGTCAAAGGGATGTTACACGGTACTCAATAATTTCCACGATCAAATTAATTTTTATCGAATTAATTTTGAAATTATATAGTAACTCTTGCAACTAAGGATTTTTAAATCAATTATTATGCGTGAAATCAAAGCATGTGGCCGATTGTTCTTCTTAACTCCTTCAGTGTATATGGAAAGCAGCTTCAAATCAGTTCTCGATGAAAGTTTAGACAATCTGCGAGCATAATATAAAAAAAAAACATGAAAAGAGACTGAAACACCTTGAATATCGGATTTCGACTGAATCTCCGAATAATTTTGGAAAGATTTCAAAAATTAAATTGTGATCAGGTCCAATCACGCATATTTGTTGTGAGATTCAGGAGAACATGATTCTTCAATTTTTGGTAAACATTTGCAACTGTACTATCTAGAGCTCAGTTTATAACTCATCCAAGCTCTATTATTGTGTCCATACTTCACATAATTCTATCATCTTAATCTATCCCTTCACTCCAGAACACAAAAAAGAGAGGGAAATCCTCTAAAATTCAAATAGTTCTTGAAGCTTCCATTTGCTTCTATCAAAAAGCTAGTTTTTTGTCATAAATACACAATATGTTTGGTGACATTCCTTCCCGTAGGTATTGCTAAAGAAATTCTCAACTTTCTGAGAAGTTAACTACGAATCAGATTCGCTGAGATAACTCACTATCCTTTCGAACTGTACATTCCCTAAATGCGAAAAGTAACAAAAACTGACAACGATGACTTAGCGATCCAACTTAGATAGGGGTTTATTAATTTTCTGTTTTTTATGATTTGACGGCTGCCACCAAAGTCAGACATTTCATAGGTAATTATATACGGATGAATTATATAAACCCTCAGTCCGAATGATGAAGGACAAGCGATTGAGAGGTCCTGGTTGACTTAGGTCATAATAAACTCAACTATTAGCAGGACTTCAATTTAACTTGGTCTTTTACAGTTCATCCTCAAGTTTTCTGTCTTCTTCGACTTCAGTGACCTTTTCGATTTCATTGGAGTTTGGTAGAGGCTTGTGAACCTTCACATGGAGGTATTTATCACCCCCACAGTGGACTTTCAATTTGTAATTGGTTCCAGCTACGACTTGTGTAGTGTATTTCACGGCTTCGAATGTATCGTATTCCTTATTTGTTCTCATTTCCACTTGCTTCTTAAACTTTTTGGACCATTCTTTAAGCTCAGGTTCAGCGTCTTTAACTTCTTTGAAGGAGCCTAGCATCTGTGTTCGGAGATTTCTTCTTTGATTTGTTGTTTGCTGTTCTATTAAATTTTATATAGAATGAGTGATCTCGTAAGGACATAAGGATTTTCTGTATTTTAAGAAAAGATATTGCCTCTAATTTGAGAATATCTGAAATTCGAAAAGAAAAAATTGCTGATTCATGTGTTTTAATGGATCTTAATTCAGTAGAAAATTGCCGGAATCACATTCAAATTTGAATTGCGACAAGAAACATTAGTTTTCATAGACCTCTCTGGATCTCTGGGAACTAATGAATCTTTGTCAAAATTATTCAACTTTTCTTCCTAAATAGCCTGAAAATCATTCACAAGAGTATTCGTGTTAATTTACGGTGTTTCAAAGAGAACCTCATGATAATTGCTCGAAAAATCGATCTAGAGGATCATTGGTTTCTTCCCACGATAGTTTAATTTGATTAGGTTAAGTGAGTCTGCTAATTTTTGAATAATGTTGTAAAAGATTTTTTTCACGCGACCAGTCTTTTTAATTAATTTTCTGGGCTGTAAAGATTCTTCAAATGAACTTGCAATCTTTATTAATTAAGTTTCAATTCAAATGCAATCTCGTGTTAATAATTTATACCGGTTTCCTAAAAAGGTTTCTCAGTTCCAATGACAAACTTTAAGTGATTTGCTATTCTTTTCATCAATTAGGCTGAAATTACCAATACAGATATTTTACGATTATTGCTATTTTTACAAAGCTGCTTTAGAATATTAAAGAAAGAGCAATCTGAAGTGAGCTTCACGATTCTATAAATTTTCATGGATTTTGATGATTATTATTAACATAAAGCTAAACAATTATTAGGAGAGTGCCTATTGAATTATTTCTTTACTAAAATTACTACACAGAGATACTGCAACTATTTGAGTAAGCAGCTAACACTATCACTACTGAATAGAGAAACAGCTTCGGTAGTAAATCGCAGTGATTTCTAGCTGCTTCATAAATTTTACAAGTATCTTTGTTTATTTACTTAAGCCTTCAAAATGAACTCTACTAAATCATTTTATTTTCTCATTTATTCGCTTGTATCTACTAAGTTCCTGAAAAGAGCATAGTATTCTCAAAGAAAATCGATATCACATTCATAATAACAATTAAATAATTTATAATAATTTGCAATTTTAAATTTGAAAAATTTCTCTCTCTTTTCTATCGAACATTTGACAAAGGTATTTTAATGGGTAAAGGTATGACTCTGATTAATATTGTAAACTTCCTAGTCTTCGGGATTATCAGTACAATTTCATTCTAAAAAAAATCTGAACTTATTGGGGAATATCAGTTATTTGAGTAGCGGTAAAAATTGATAAGTAATCTTCTGTAACATGAATGCTGACTGGCTGCCTCAAATATTGATAAAATGCATTATTTAAACAATACATCAAATTCAGCTGATAACAGCTTTTAAACGCACAAGTGGATATCTTGAATAGAAGAAACTTTAGAATTGAAAATATGCATTTTTCACCCGCAGCGATTGGTGATGCATTTTCGTAGTCGTCTAACTTGCAGAATTGAAAATAATGAAATGTATTGTCTTATGTTATTTTTCAGAGATGGCATAAACCTACCAATAAAGGCCAGAAATGAGAGTTAATAAAATTCCTAACGTTAATACATACAGCTGGAAAAATATTTTTCAAAGAAGTGGTTGCTGTCTTCATGGTTTTTTTCTCTCTCTCACTAAAATACATCAGCTTCTTCATGTTTGACAGAGAAATACAGAGGTATTTCAAAAATATATCTTTAGGAAAGCAATTCCTGATGATTTATTGCAAAGAATACCACTGTCATAGGAAGTTCAAATTAGCTCATTCCACTCTTACACAGCGTCATTACATTTTATTGTAGAACGCACCAATTTATTGAATCTTAACTATGGAATCCGAATGTTAATATAATTGATCATTGTCCAGTTTATTCTTAAGTTAAAAAAGTATGCTCAAGACCCTAATTTGCTTATCAACGTTCTATTTGATTTTGAGCCCATGCCAAGGTAACTATCAAGAACATTCACATGGTAATTTGTCTTAAAACCATCAGGTCAGGTGATATATAACGAATTGACACAATCAAAACTACTAAATTCTGATGTTAGTGGCTGGTCGTCTCCATATTCTTTGCCAAGAACATATTGTGGAGCGTATATATATGGAGGTTATGGCTACTTTGGATATAATTCTTATGCAAGGAAGACTTTTAGTGGTTTGCCCACTCACAGCTCTGTCAGCATATCTTTTACCGCATATTTCTTACAATATTGGTCGGGTAACGCCTACTATGTCAATTTAGATGGCTCCCCGATTTGGATTTACACATATTATATTGACTACACAAATCAATCATGCGGCTATTACAAGTATAGTGTCTCAGTTTCCCTCACAGCTATTGCGCATAGCCTCTCAAGCCTACAGCTGGAATTCACATCAACACTTGGCTATACAGCTGATTATCAAGCTTGGGGAGTGAGTGACATCACTCTTCACATCTGTGGTCCAGGTTGCTCCAGTTGCTCTAGCGGAACTACAACTGGATGTACGGCCTGTGTGTCCGGAAGATTTTTATCTCTACCTCCTACAGGAAGCTGCGAATTCACCTGCCCTAGTGGCTATTATGGCGATTCATCATCGAGAAAATGTCTCAGATGTCATCAAAGCAGTTTCTCTCCCTACTCTTGTGCTACATGCAGCGCTGGTTCCTCTGCTGATTGCCTCTCTTGCAACACTGGATCCTACCTTTACTCCAATGGATCGTGTATTTATCCATGTCCTAAAGGATATTGGGGTCGAGAATCTCCACGCGAATGCGTGCTATGCTATCAAAGTTCAGTTTCTCCTTTCAGCTGTGGAACGTGTACTCTTGGATTTGAAAGTAATCAATGCACCAGCTGTGATCCACCGTATTATCTCCATACAGGACAGTGCCTAGACCAATGTCCTTCAGGCTATTGGGGAAATTCTAATGCAACCTGTCAGAAGTGTTGGACAAGCTCCGTCTTTCCTTATAGTTGCATGACATGCAGCGGTGGAGGAAATTCTGAATGTCTCAATTGCAACTCAAACTTCTATCTTCTTAATGGGCAATGCTACAAACCTTGTCCTAATGGCTTTTGGGGAGATGACTCGTCAGGTGCATGTCAGCCATGCTGGAGTGATATTGTGGGCCCTTTCTTTTCATGTGCAACCTGTAATGGCGGAGAGAATGATAAATGCTTGTCTTGTAATTCTGGTACGTTTCTCCACCTCGGCCAATGCCTTAGCTCTTGCCCTTCCACCAGATACTGGGCTGATAGTATTTCTAATACCTGTCAGCCCTGCTGGAGCAGCAGCATTGCCCCTTTCAGCTGTTTAACTTGCGACTCGCCTTCAAGTAGTAGCTGCTTCACCTGTGATCCAGGTTACTTCTTGTATCCAAGCCCTCGAGGACAGTGTCTGCAAACTTGCCCTGATGGATATTGGCCAAACCCTTCGTCCAATGCATGTGATACTTGCTGGATCAACGCAGTGGTTAACACAGATCCATACTCCTGTGAAACATGTATTGGTGGTGGTTACAGCGACCAATGCAGTTCTTGTTTTGCAGGCTCTTTCCTGCACCCAAACACAGGCGGCCAGTGCATATCCTCTTGTCCTAGTGGCTTTTGGCAAGATACCTATACAAGAACTTGCCAACCTTGCTGGAGCAGCTCTAGCCCACCTTATACTTGCGCTACGTGTTATGGATCTCGTGACACGAATTGTCTCTCCTGTCATGATGGCTCGTTTTTACATCAAGGACAATGCATCAATCCCTGTCCGGACGGCTATTGGAGCGACACATCAGTCAGAGAATGCAAGCCTTGCTGGAGCAGTACCACAAGCCCTTTCTCCTGCAAGACTTGTGACGCAAAATATGATTCAAACTGCTTGAGTTGCAATATTGGAACGTTTCAGTATCCAATGGGCTATGGTCGTTGTATTGATATATGTCCTGATGGTTTCTACGGCGATAACTCCATCTGGCAGTGCAAACCTTGCTACACATCAACCGGTGGATCTGCCGTTCCGGGGAAGTACACTTGTGTGACTTGCTATGGTCCAGCCGCGACCAATTGTAAATCCTGTCAAATAGGTACATACTATTCTTCCATTGAGAACATTTGTGTAACGAGTTGTCCTGATGGATACTACGCGGACAATTCTCCATATCCATACAACCAGTGTAGAAAGTGCTATCAGTATAGTCCACCATCAAACCTTGACGGAACCTGTGCGACTTGCTATGGCCCTGATTCTAATCAATGCTATACTTGCGATTCACCACTGTTCTTCGATGCGACGACAGGCCGCTGTGTGAGTACATGCCCAATAGGATATTGGGGAAATCCTTCATCGAAAGAATGCGAGCACTGTTATCAAGCGCCTTCGCCGACAGATCCATCGCAGAATTGCTATACTTGTATTGGACCTGAGTCAACGAACTGTACTTCTTGCTCTGCAGGCACTTTCTATTATACTTTGAATAATTCCTGCCTATTAAATTGCCCAACGATTGGCTTCTGGGAAGACTCGTTCTTAAATCTGTGCCAACCGTGCTATCAGTATACAGCAGCTTCTCCTAACGATAACACTTGCGTCACGTGTACTGGTAGCGATCCTGACAACTGTCTCTCTTGTAATTCCACAACTTACCTCAATTTGGCCACCAACCGCTGTGTGAAGACCTGCCCTGATGGCTATTATGGAGAAAACTCTACAAATCAATGCACGCCTTGTTATGAGGCATCTAACCCTACTACTGACACTCTGAAGAGCTGCAAAACCTGCTTTGGGCCTTCCGCAAACAATTGTCTCAGTTGCCACAATGAAACCTTCTCATTTTTCGGAAATAACTCCTGTCTTACGGGCTGTCCTGCTGGATTTTATCCGAACTCGAATCTAAACCTATGCAATCCATGCTATCAGAATATCCCTCCCTCAACATGGGGTAGCTGTGCATCCTGCACAGGCCCTCAGTATAACGACTGTGAAGGTTGTCTCGATGGATACAATTACCATGTTCCTTCGAAGACGTGTGTAGTCAATTGCCCTACAGGCACTTTTGCTAATACCACCACAAAACTTTGCGATCCTTGCTTTCAGGCAACGGCTTCCTCTTCGAGTGACCAGCAATCATGTTTTACATGTAATGGTCCTTTAGTCAACAATTGCCTGAGTTGTTACCCTGGAATTTATTATTACCCTCAAGGTCTTCGATGTGTCACGACATGTCCTATTGGTTCCTATCCAAACACCATTACAAACGTTTGTGATTCTTGCGCTGACTCTTGCGCGTCGTGTATTGGCCCAAGTTCAACGGAATGCACCAGCTGCGGTTCAGGCTTGTTCTTAGATATTTCGACCTCCTCATGTGTGGGTAGCTGTCCAAATGGTACATATCCCGATGCTCAAACACGAGTCTGTGAGCCTTGCTATACAGCGAAAATCGGCGATGGCCAGTTCAGCTGTGCGACTTGCAATGGTCCATTACCAACGCAATGTCTCACTTGTCGCACTGGATTGGCCTTGATTACTTCTACCAGCACATGCTCTGACACTTGTCTTTGCGATAATGGATACTTCTATGACCCTGAAAAAGGTATATGCGGCTCATGTCACTCGTCTTGTACGTATTGCACTGGACCTGACCGTTCTGAGTGCCATACTTCTCCTGTTGAAGATGCTGTGTGCCTGGTTGGAGGAGCTCTTGTGTACAGCAGCGCGAGCTCTTCAACCACAAGTTTCGTTGCTCAAGGAGGCTCCTACTCCACTGCAGTCATTGCCTTTACAACCAACATTCTTTCAGGAGGAATAACTTTAGGAGCTTCGACTATTCTCGCTGTCCTCGAACTGCTCGGACTCTATCAATATCTCAATGTCAACACTCCATCTAATGTGCTGACTTTCTTTGAGTATGTGTTCGCTGGCAACCCTATCGACTTCCCAAATGTCTTCATTCTTATGGGTAAGCCAGATCCTCAGTTGCTCGATGAAGACTCGATCATTCAAGGAGATAACAAATTCAATGAATTCGAAGAAAGTAGTCTATTTTTGGTGAACTCTGGAGGAGATATAGCGCTCACAATAGTTTTGGTATGCGTAGTTCCATTCATCGTCTGGGCTCATTCGTGGCTGCAGAAAAAGAAACCGAATAGCAAGCTCATGAAATTCGTGCGTGGAATAAAACAGTTTCTCATGTGGAACTTCATCCTCAGCAATTTTATGAGTTCTTTTGTTTCTATCCTCTTCTCAGTGTGCCTGCAGTTACGATACCCCACGACGACTACAACCAGCAATGGATTTGTAATACTATCGATTTTTCTATGTGCTGTAACAGCTGCTTGGTACTTTGTCTTCATGGGATTAGTAGTCTATGTGACCAAGAAAGAGAACTTGGCTACAACTAAGCCAGATTTCTTTGAGAATGTGAGAGTGCTTGTAAACGAAGAGGAAGAAGCGCCACCATCAGCGCCTACGACTACGCAAGCGATATCAACGACATCGGCTGGTATTATAGAAACTACAACCGGGCCCGCTCAAAAGGAAAGCAGCAAAAGCAATCCTAATAAAGGAAGATATTGGGCGCTCGCGCTTTGCTTGAGAAACTTCTTGATTGTGCCAGTTATCGCTATGCTTGCAGAGACGCCGATTGCACAGTGCACGCTCTGTATGTTGATAAATATGATTTTCTTCGTAGTAGTCTCAAAATGGAGCTTTTTCACATCAAAAACCAAGAGAGTCATCATGAGAATCAGCGAAGGAACGAGCACCCTTATCCCGTTACTCTTCTTAGTCCTTGCTATTGATGATTCAAAGAGCAGCGGACAAATGAGTGAATCAACAAGAGGAAACATTGGATGGGCTCTGATAGCGCTGATGGGTGTAGTGATGATAGTGAGCTTGCTCTATACTCTGAGCGATACATGGTTCCTTCTGTGGCAGCTTATCCCGCTAATAGCTAAATTCATTAGAAAATGCTGCAAACATATAAGTGGTCGCAAAAATTTGAAAACTGAAACCACTTCACAAAACGCTATAACATTAAGCAATACAGAACTTCCCGTGTTCATTCCGGTGAAGAAACTAATTAGCAGCGATTTCAATCAAACGGTGAGTGACATCGATAGCAGTCAATCTCCTGACCGCAAACTAAATCCCAATGAAGTTTCATTTTCGAATGATGATGCGAAAGCGGAGGAGAATAGTAAGCCAGCTGATGACTCCGCAAAGCCAAAAGGTAAGTATCATCCAGAGAATTACTCTGCGAATAAAAAGAAGAGAAAGCTTGTCGTCACAAATGTTTCTTCGGATTAATCAATCAATTATATGAAGAATTTTAGATCCATTAAGTTTCATTTGGTTGAGGATCTTTCAAACCGAAGGTCAATGTTATTATTCTTCAATTATATACTGAATATTTGGTTGAAACCGGTTAGTTATTTATAATTCGATCATTTTTTCATTTTAATGAAAATCTCTTAAAATGGCTTGCAAAGCAATAGCCGTTGATCGACTTTGGGAGCTCATACGCTTAAGAAATGATAAACCTAAAGAACAAATTCAAACTCACCTCTTGTGCTCTAGTCAAATGAACTATTATATTATTTAGATCCTTTCTCTTTGGCCAAGCAATTTTAGCCGATATATCTTGATAAATTCGATACTTGCTATGACGCTTGAGGTCATTGTCTAAGTAGCAGCTCGATGTCAAGACTCCTACTCTTTTTTTTGAATGATATTTATTTTTCAGAAGTAAGCATTTTGTTGGATGCTAAGCGAAGGTCACCTTCATCAAGCCCACAACTCAAAGCAAACAATTTAGCTCAAATTTGAAAGATTACTTTCGTTTCTATGAGAAAAGCTATCAACTTTGCTAGCATGTTTTCAATATTACGCAGTATGTACAATGAGACGCTTATTGGATTGAGCAAGCTTCTATCTCACAATTGAGTAAGCTATAAACTGCTAAAAAATAATGGTCATTAGTCAATCACTTTCTCTTTGCAAATAATATGATTTCTAACATAGCCTCAAGCAAGTTTCGACTCTGCTCTGCTTTTGCTGTCAGTCCACACACTATTTTTTACCTGCTCACTATAACGAAGCCATGAAGTAATATTCCTGGAGTTAATGACGAAAGTTGCTACAGTATGATTTCCACTTCCTTAGTTTAAAGTTTACTAAAGAATAGAGCTACTCAATTGAGAATTTTAAAATTCGAAACGCTTAATTTTTCGAAACCGTTCTAATCAAAATTATAAAATAGATCTTGTGTAGGGATATCAGAAAAAAAAAATACACAACATTTTCAGAGGACCTTTGTAAGGATGCACTTGCCTTCCATATTCATATCTGCCGCGGCTCTTTTTGGGAGAATTTGTGAATTACTAGTGATCCTCCGCTAAAAACGCAAAAAAGGAAACCGCTGCAAAATATATACCGCAGAGTATTCTACGAGTATAATCAACTTGAAGGAAAGAATATGTCCAACAAGTATATAGAATCTGAAAGATACCAGTAACTATTTTCGTTAGTTAGATGTTAAACGGAATTTATAGAATCCGTGTTCTAATGATTTATCTTGAGTTCTGATATGCTTTCTGACCATTATGCGAATCGAAAGAATTAATTTAATTAAAAAAATTTAAAAAATGCAACTTCTGAAGATTTCAATACTAGTTCTGTTCCTCACTCTGAGCCTCTTCCACTGTCAAGGTACCTGCCAAAATCGCAAATTATTATGACTAACTAATGATATTTTAAAGCTCAGCAAATGTTTTATGCGTTAAATCAAAGCGATTTTTCGTTAGAAGGATGGAATACGACTTTCACGCTCCGGGAAAACACTTGTGGCACCAACAAAATACTAGGTGGGCATGACCTTTTCGGAGAAGATCAAAAGGCTTTCAAATCTTTCGGTCCTCTACTAATACATGATTACGTGAACGTTACATTTAAAGCATACTTCGTTGATTCTTGGGACGGAGCTAGTAAAGGTGATTATCTCACAGTGTATATTGATGCCGGTCTGGTGCTCAAGGTCCCTTGCAAATATGGAGAGAACAGTACGACAGACGTTTGTGGACAAGACGACTATCCCGACTATATTACGACCATAACAATTTCGAATATTCCACACACGAACCCAGTGATGACGCTTATCTTCAATAATACCCTCGACGATGATGGAGACGATGAATCCTTCGGAGTGAGTGATATTGTGATATCAGTTAACCTTGTTTGCCATTTGTGGTGCGAGACTTGCTTTGGAAATAATGTAAATGAATGTAGTTCGTGCAAAAACGGGTACTTTTTGTCCGGAACGACGTGTGGTACATCATGCCCTACAGATCAGTACGCTGACACCACCACCAGAACTTGCATAGGTAGCAATTTATTTTTTTTTAACTTTGAGATTATTTCGCTCCTTAGGTTGTCATAGCAGTTGCAAAACTTGCACCGGAGGAAGTGGAAGTGATTGCACTTCGTGTAAAAATCTGGAATATTTGTACGCACCTCCAAAAGGACAATGCAAAACGATTTGTCCAGATGGCTCGTTTCCAATTCATGAGCTCTACCAATGCATTAAATGCCATCAAAGCAGTTTTTCTCCTTACTCTTGCGCTACATGCACTGCTGGTACTAATGCTGATTGCCAGTCTTGCAACGCAGGATCCTACCTTTACTCCAACGGATCGTGCATTTATCCATGTCCTAAAGGATATTGGGGTCGAGAATCTCCACGGGAATGCGTGCTATGTCATGAAAGATGTGCAACGTGTACTCATGGATCCGCAAGTAATCAATGCACCAGCTGTGATCCGCCGTATTATCTCCATGAAGGAGAGTGCCGAGACGAATGTCCTCCAGGTTATTGGGGAAACTCTAATTCAACTTGCCAGAAGTGTTGGACAAGTGATGTCTTCCCTTTTAGCTGCGAGACGTGTACTGGCGGAGGAAATGCTGAGTGCAAAACCTGCAACTCAGATTATTTTCTTCATCCAAATATTGGCGGCCAATGCCTCAACTCCTGCCCAGATGGATACTGGAAAGATTCATCGGAAAAGAAATGCCAACCTTGCTGGACCAGCGACTCCGAGCCTTATTACAGCTGTTCGACTTGCAGTGCAGGTGAGAGTGATAAATGTTTGACTTGCTACTCTGGCAAGTTTCTCTATTCCGGCCAGTGCCTCAGCTCCTGTTCAAGCAGATTCTGGGGTGATAGCAGTTCCAACACTTGCGAGCCTTGCTGGAAGAACAGCAGCAACATAGCTCCTTTCAGCTGCTTAACTTGTGACAGCCCCTCGAGCAGCAGTTGCGTCACCTGTGAGCCCGGGTTCTTTCTGTATCCAAGCCCTCGAGGACAGTGCCTTCAGATTTGCCCTGATGGATACTGGCCGAACGATTCATCAGGAACTTGTGATGCTTGCTGGGTCAATCCAGAGCTTGACACAGATCCACATTCTTGTAAAACCTGCGCCAGTGGCTCAGAGAGTAACCAATGTACCTCCTGTGCTCCAGGCACATTTCTTCACCCAAATACTGGTGGTCAATGTCTATCCCATTGTCCTGACGGCTTTTGGGAGGATACTTATAACCGCGCTTGTCAGTCTTGCTGGAGCAGTGATGTTTCACCATATTCATGTGCTACTTGTAATGGTCATAATAACACGAACTGTCTTACATGTAAACCTGATACATTTTTGTATGAAGGACAGTGTATTAGCCCCTGCCCTGATGGGTTCTGGGGTGATAATTCAACATTGCGATGCCTACCTTGCAATACAGATCCTATTCCCTGCAAAACATGCGATGCAGGAACGAGTTCTAACTGTACGAGCTGCTATATCGGAATATTTCTGTCTCCTATGAATTATGGAAGCTGTTTGGAAGTATGTCCGGATGGATCCTATGCTGATAACTCGGATTGGAAATGCAAACCCTGCTACTCTTCAGGTGTTGTAAATAAAAGTGCCTGTTGGACTTGCACGGGCCCTTTAGCAACGAATTGTAAGACCTGCTCAGCTCCAGGCACATATTATTCGCCTGTGGATAATTCTTGTGTGACGACATGCCCTGACGGATACTATCCAAAGGATTCTGAGTACCCTGATAATCAGTGCGAAAAATGTTATCAATACAATCCTCCGACGAATCTTGGTGGAACCTGCACGACTTGCTCTGGACCAGATTCTAATCAATGTCTCTCTTGTAATTCTACCCAGTTCTTCGATTCGACTACATCGACGTGTGTAAATTCATGTCCAGTGGGATATTGGGGAAATTCGTCATCAAGTAAATGCGAACTGTGCTATCAAGCCCCTTCGGAGACAGATCCATCGCAGAGTTGCGAGACTTGTACAGGACCTGAGTCCACGAATTGTGCTTCTTGCTCTTCTGGTTCGTTCTATCACCCTCCAAATAATTCCTGTCTACTTAATTGCCCCAGTGTTGGCTACTGGGAAGATTCATCTTCAAATCAATGTAAACCATGCTATGAATACACAGCGGCTTCTTCTACTAACAATACTTGTGTCACCTGTAGCGGTAGCAATTCTGATAATTGTCTCTCCTGCAACTCGACTACTTTTCTGGATTCGACCACTAATCGATGCGTAAATATCTGTCCTGATGGCTACTACGGAGATACCTCTGAAAATTTGTGTAAGCCTTGCTATGAGGCTCCCAGCCCTTCCGATGATACCCTAAAGAGCTGCAAAACATGTTCAGGACCAGCTGCAAGTGATTGTCAAAGTTGTAACAGTGGAACCTACTTATATTCAGGAAATAATACTTGCCTTGCTGAATGTCCTGAAGGATGGTACCGGGACGAGACAGCTAACACATGCAATCGATGCTACCAAAATCTTCCTCCTTCCACATGGGGTAGCTGTGCCACATGCACAGGACCTTTACATAATAATTGTCAATCTTGTGTAGATTATTTTTATAACCCTGCTGCCAACACATGTGAGAGTCCTTGCTCTGCAGGGACATACCCAGTTCCAGCTACGAAGCAATGCGCTCCTTGCTTTCAAACATCATCATCAAACCCTAATGACCCTCAATCATGCTTTACCTGCAATGGTCCTCTTTCAACGAATTGCTTAAGCTGCCCGAGCGGATTTTACTATTCTCCCAAACAATCAAGTTGCGTGACTACGTGCCCCACTGGATCTTACCAAAACGTCACAGATATGTGCGACTCTTGCTACGTCTCAACCTCTAACAGCAGCTCTGGCAGTTGTGCATCTTGCAACGGTCCAAATCCTACAAACTGCACTGGCTGCTCCGCAGGATACTATTTAGATAATCAGACCTCCTCCTGTGTTGCCACCTGTCCAAACGGCACCTATGCTGATAATCAAACATGGATCTGTCAACCCTGCTTTTCCGCACAAGCTGGTAATGCCAACTTTAGCTGTGAAACTTGTGACGGACCACTAGCGACACAATGTCTGAGTTGTGCTGCTGGCTTAGCCTTAATTACGACTTCCGGCACTTGCTCAGATACTTGTCCCTGTGAAAAAGGATATTATTATGACTCTACATCGAGAGTATGCGGTCTTTGTCATTCTTCTTGCTCATATTGCGCCGGCCCTACTGCTTCTGACTGCAAGCTAGACACTGATGCTGAGGGCTACTGTCTTGCTAACGGATTTCTCGTAAACAACAACCCGGGAGCGCTAGCCACCGGAGTTGTTGCCCTAGGCAGCAGTCAATTCACAACTGCCATCTCTGTAACTACAAACATTCTTTCAGGTGGAATAACCTTAGGAGCTTCTACCGTAGTCTCTGTCCTAGGCCTTCTTGGTCTCTATCAATATCTTAACGTCGACTACCCTTCTCACGTGGTGACTTTCTTCCGCCACGTATTTGCTGGCAATCCGCTTAACTTCCCGAATCTCTTCGTACTCGCGGCTAATCCTGATCCCAAACTGCTCGATGAAGACTCAACAATTCAAGGAAGCAACAAGTTCAACACATTCCAAGTAAGCAACCTATTCTTGGTGAACGCTGGACCCGATATCGCGCTCCTCATCTGTCTTTTAAGCACTGTCCCGCTTATTGCCTGGATTTATTCGCTTTTGAAGAAAAAGAAACCAAATAGCAAGCTAAGAAAATTCGTGCTTGGAATCAAGAAGCTCCTCATGTGGAACTTCATCCTCAGCACTTTTATGAGTTCCTTTATTACTATCCTCCTCTCAGCGTGCCTGCAGTATCGATATCCAAATACAACTTCAACGAAAAACGGGTTTGGGATCTTCTCGATTTTGATTTGTGCAGTTGTGACTGTGGGATATCTCGCCTTCATGGGACTGGTGATTTATGTGAGCAGGAAAGAAAATCTCTCTTCTGTGAAAGAGGACATGTACGAGAATGTGAGAGTGCTTGTAAATGATGAAGAAGAAGAGCCATCTTCATCAACATATTCGTCTGTGTCAACGGCAGCGTTCTGCACCGAAAAAGACATCAACAAAAGCATGAAAGGAAGATACTGGGCGCTTGTGCTTTGTTCTAGAAACCTTGTACTTGTGCCAATCATTGCTGTGCTTTCAGATGCTCCAATTGTGCAATGCACGCTCTCTGTGCTCATAAATCTTGCTTTCTTTGTGGTTGTAACGATATGGAAGTTTTTTACCTCAAAAACTAAGAGAATAACCATGAGAATCTGTGACGGTCTGAATGCTGTGATTCCTTTCCTCTTTTTGCTTTATGCAATAAATGATTCACAGAGTCACTCATCGGAATCAGAAAGTGGATTCTTGAGTGATGCAGGGAAGAATGTGATTGGCTGGGCTATCATCGTGCTGGTCTGTATCGTGATGTCATTGAATCTGCTGTTCACGGTATGTGATACTTGGTTTATCCTATGGCAGCTCAACCACATCTTATTCAAATGCTTAAAAAAGTCAATAATTAAATTGAGGCCTTCCCAAGGTTCACTTCCTCCAATGCAAAACCACAAGGAAAGTTCTATAGATCTTGCTGTAGACCAGGGAAACGAGTCTCAAATTTCAACGCTTAGAGAGAAAAATTCACATCGAGAGCTTCTCTCCAATAGAAACGGTGATATCATGGAAATATCTAACCTAGACAATGGTGATTCAGTTATCGGAGCTTCCATAATTCAACCAAATATGACGTTCTCGATGGATAAAGAAACCATTATGCCAGAAGAAGTGAAGGAAAACTTGAATTTGCTTCGCAATGCTAATGCTAAACGCGCCTCACGATTCTCAATGAAAGCTGTTAAGGATCGTCCTCCCAAGCTCGTTGACCTTGAGAGCGAGTCTCAAGTCTCAGCTCATCGCGATAGACCGCCCCACAGAGAGCTTCTCTCAAACCGAGGTGAAGATTCAATATTTATCCCCAATTCAGACCAACATTTGCTGCCCAATCATAATTCTTCAATGAACCCCCGAAATGCAATTCAAGGAAATCTTACCATGCAGCCGAATTTAGCAATTCAAATTGAAAAAGAAACAATTTTGCCCGGAGAAATACAGCATGACTCGAGCCACAATATTAAATCCACTCGCAATTCACATCCACCAACACAATATAACCAGCTCAGCCCGAAAAGCCTTTCTGACCCAAAGAAAGAGTCGCAAATCTCGGAAGTTATAGAAAAACATTCAGAGCAAGAGGGTATACCAAAAGGAGGTAGCGAGATAAAGGGTATACTAAATCAAGACGGTATCTCGATGCCTACTAAAGACCTCTCTGTTAATTTAAACAATACAGTACAAGAATCATCTCCCTTCAAGCCAAACTTAGCAGTTTCGAATCAAGAAAGTCGCCTCCTGGCAGGAGGAGTTAAGAAAGAATTGGGTCGAGAGTCTAAACCCTTATATACGCGACCGTTGCAATATCCAGACGTTAGTTATTTCTCCAGAAGTAAGAGGAAAATAGTCCGAAAAGATTCTTCAAAGAAAAAATAGATAACCAGTATTAAAAAATTAGTTTGAAATGAGAATTTGTTTCCAAATCATTTGTGTAAGAATTTATTATATTTTATAAGCATTTGAGATCTATGAATTTGTGTAACAGTTTATCATGATCACCATTCGCCATCAACCTCGCATTTGATGTATCGTTGATCTCATAACGAAAATTCCTTAAACATAAATTTCTTTGTCTAATGATTTGCTTTCGGCGTTATTTTTTTTTTTGGTTGGTTTTTTTTTCTTATTGACTCCATTTTAGAAATTTTGGCTTCTAATTCCAACTTGTGAGTAACTTTACACGACTTCTTTTTTCTGGTATTAGCGCTCCTTCGCGGAGTAATTCAATTTGCCATGATCGGAGGAATATATACCACTGACACTCTATTTTCTATTTGTTGAAAAACAGTCCAGCTGGGTTTGCTACTTTGCTTGTGCCTTTCAAATCTCTCAATATTCGACTCGATTTATATATAGTTGTTCAATGCTCAGGCAAAGTCGTCAATTGCTTGGCTTTTACACATCTGCTGGTCGTTAACAATTTCTTTGATTTGGCTGACTATCTCTTCTTTTCTCGCGACACGGACTGTCTTTCGATAATAACTTCTCAGCTATTGGTGCTTGAAACCTTGAATATCGACTTCTCTCTTTCACTCTTATTCCTATTCATACTATAGAACTAACTATATCACATTTTACAGCAAAAAGAGGGAAAATTCAATGAGTAGTGACACAACTGTGTCAGTAAATGCAACTTCATTGTAGAGGGTGTACAATTTTTCAAAACGCAAATGACATGTAGAACGAAAAATTATATCTGCCTTTCAAAATAAAGAGACGATTGCAATCACTATCCAAAGTTCAAACAGCAATCACGAAAACTAAGCCTCCTTTACCAGGCAAATTATGAAAAAATAAGTATCAAAATGTCATATCTTGTGTTCGATTCGTCATTCTTGAAGACTCGTTTATCAAATCTTGATTCTTACTTCCTGTGTCCATTGCCTTGAAGTAGTAAGACCTATTCTTGTTCAATGACGATGCCGGACTATGCGCTTGTTGCGATCTTGACGTCATTTTATTGTCCAGCTCGGCCATTCTCACATATCCGAGATCCGCGAGCTCAGTGAGATCAGCATATGTGTTATTTAACTCTGATCCATCGTCTGCGGTGTCCAGCGCCTCTAAGAACACCTTTTCTTTCTCCGTCAGCAGACGGACTTGCTTGTCGATGCTTTCTTCAACAGTTTGCCGCTGCTGTTCGTCCAAGATCATCAGCTTTGCAGCACTTTCAGATCTTATTATTTCTAATTCTTTGAAGCTGGAGTTCGCAATTTTAGACTTCATTTGCTCTGTGGTTTGAATCGCTTCCCATCTCTTTGCCAGCTTCGGGTTCTTGGACACTGAGTCCGCAATTTTGAGGTATGAGATTAGCATTTTGTATAAATTAGAGCTTTTGTAACAAAATTCTTATGTTATGAAATCAGATCGCAACTAATAAAAGTTATACAATCATTCATCTTTAAATATTTTAAATACGTTTATTACACTAAATACATCGCATGCCTCATCGCTAAAAATAAATTAATTGCTGCTTGATTTGGAATCCCACTCTAATTATGTGAAAGAAGGTCAATGGCGGCAGAATGAGCTATATAACATGGGCTTCAGAGGAGAACGTTCACGTGTTTTTGGAAAGCGAAGGCGAAATTTCTTCTACGAAATGTTATACAAATACTTGAAAGACAAGTTGGACTGACTTTGCCTTAAAATTAAACTGCCAAGATTGCTTTGCTTACGTGCATGAGGTACTCATTCGCTCTAAATTGAAGTATTATTGCTGCAAAGCTGAAGAGTTTAAATTTGCTGAAGAGAATAAATGCTTTTCGTTGATATTAATAAAATGAAACGAGTTTTAATTGAATAATTAACTCAATCCTGCAAAACTGTAGTGGGTTTAAAGTCACAGATGGTTGTTGGCTATAAGCTGATTTGAAAGCACTTCTCATACTGGGTAGCATCACTCCAACTGTTTTTGAAGCAGACAGTCATTAGGTTCAAGGAATTGAGATTTTCTCACAAAAAAACATCCAACAGAGCTCCATTCAAGCAATTTCTTGCATGAAAGTATTCGTCCGTGCTCTTTCCTTCTTTATTTAGAGTTATTTTATCTCAAATGAGCTTTTTTCAGAACAATAGTTGCGATATCTTCTCCAAGAAATCAAGAACAATGAGAGTTACTTCTGTTCCTACATATTTACTGTAAGAGCACTAGGGAGTTCAAAGTTTCAAATGAAATCTAGTGCAAACATTTTTTTTACCTACAGATAATGATTCTGGATTCATTGGATTATATTCCAAGGAGATTTGATTGCAGTTCACAATGCAAAAAGATTGACTAAAAATCGTAAGAATTCACATAAATTAGTTCCTTGCTTGAAAAAGACCTAAAAAAGAAAAAGCTTTTTTGATTTTCAGACTCAACTCTTCGCTATTTGAGAAGCTACTTTTGTTTTACACTGATGTCTTGATATATACAGTTATTCATATATTGCAGATCTAACAGCCCAATGCGTATCACTGATTTTCAATAGCAGCTTTACTTTTGCATTATGCATTTGCTAAACTAATCAGATGACGCGTTTTCAATGTAATTCGATTGAAATTAACGATTTTATTTTGAAACTTAAATTTTTTTGTTCTCTACATCAAACAAAAATCTGCGTCTTCATTGCTTACAAAAGAACTTCCTCGAATGAGTCAGGCGCATCCAAAGCAAAAATCTTCAAAAACCGAGAAACCTTCCAAGCTCCAGGAACCAAACACTGGAAACGGTAATCTGAAAGCCATTCTTAATGAGATTAAAATCGAAAACAACAATCCTCAACACCAATCTAATCAGTCCTCCTCCAAAGAGAAAATCACTCAGCCATCAACCAACATTGATGAAAACCGTCGGGCACAAGCTCAATCAATTATAAAGACCCATAAGCCAAAGTCTCCATCCGTCCATTTCGAAAAAAATTACCAAGAGTATGACGTTAGCGCAGTAGAGAAGCAATATTTCACAACAATCATCGCAGATCTAGAAAGTAAGCTCGCTGTAATGGTCAACGAGCATGACCGTCTCAATAACCTCCTCCTTCAAAAACACGATGAATGCGAAGTCTTGAAACATCAGCTCGACGGAAAAAAGTCTACTGATGACTCCAAACTCTTTCATTTAGTTAGTGAAATCGAAAAGCTCAGTCAAGCTTTAGAGGCGGCAAACAAAGAAATCATTTCTCTTCGAGAACGTGGAGCCTCACCTGAAAAACTAGACGTGAAACAACGAGAAATTAATCTATTTAATCGAGTTAACGTACTCATTAATGAATGTGACAAGCTGGCAGGAGCTCTCCAAAGTCAAACTCAACAGAATGAAGCATTGAGGCAAACAAATTTTGCTTTAGCACATGAGTTGCAGGAGCTCCAAGCCAGTAGTTCTCGTTTTCAGGCAGTAGCAGGGAAGATGGATGCTTTAGAAAACAAATGCAGAGACCTTATTGAAGAAAATGCTAAATTAAATGTAAAACTTCAAGAGATGACAAATTCTAATCACGAATGCGCCATACGAATTCAAGAGTTTGAGAGGATCACGTCGAGTTTGCAAACAGAAAACCTTCAATTCAGAGGATTGCTAAGCGATGCAAACGCAGAGATTCAAAAAATTAGGCCTTTAATCGCTGAAAAAGCAGCTATAGGAAGTCAAGTCGCCAATTTAAACGCAGAGATTCAGGCAAATAAGAAAGCCTTGATGGAAAGGCAGAAAGAGATCGATTCGCTAAAAAATCTGGCGGATGCTGCGACCAGAGAGAATGAGAAATTGAAACACCAATTGCGCGAATGCGAGAAAATGGCTCAGATCAAGGAAAAAGAGGTTGAAGGTCTCAAAGCGAAATGCTCAGATTTTGAACAGTTAAAGAAGCAGGATGATAGTTTGAAAGCAGAAATCGATCGGTTGCGTAAAGCTCTGGACGTTAAAACCCGCGAAGGAGAGAGTGTCTCTAGCAAGCTTCATGAACTGCAAGAAAAATGTAAACAGCAACTGCATGAGGCGACAGTTCAGATCAATAGCCTCGTAATTGAGAAAGAAAAACTGCATGAGAATGCCAATCTGCTATTGAAAGATAATAATGCACTTAACATCCTTGTGAATCAGATACCACGACTCACAGAAGAGAACGAGAAATTGCAGCGGCTACTGGAGCAAGTGCACACAGAGAAAGAAGAGCTACACAAACAATCAAGCAGAGAAATCGACATGCTGAAAGGTCAACTGAGCTCAGCGCAAAAAGCTCTTGCAGATAAAGAGAAAGGAATCGAATTCCTTAGGAATGAAAAATCTCAACTTGATGCTGTTTTGAAAGCGCGAGAGTCAGAAATCTTAGCGTTGCAAACTAAACTGAAAGAGGTAGAGAATCTTGCTGTTATGACAGCCGAGATCAGCAGTACCATCAGCAAACTGCGCGAAGACAACGAGGAATTGAATAAGGCTCTTGAATCCAAAGTTACTGAAGCAGGAGCTGCCACCAAAGAGGCCATAGTTCTAAAAGACGTCATTCATAACTTAGAAAAGACCTTAGCGACTCAAACCGAGCAGTTACGCAAAGCTGAACTCACAGCAATTCAAGGTTCAAATAATTTGTTAAAAGCCCAGGACGATGTATATGCAATGAAATCAGAAATCGATCGCCTTACAAGAGCCCACGCTGATTGTCAAACTTTAGCATCGGGTCTTCAGGCGCAGGTCGTACCGATTCAACTGGAAAATCAAAAACTTACTGAGGAAAATCTGCGGCTCAAGAAGGAATTGGACTCAACGAGCACCTCGATTCATAGGCTGGAGGGTGTTGGTGAGACGATTGGCCTTTTGCAGAAGGAAATACAGAGATTAAATGATATTATCGAGCAAAAGAACGCCGAGCATGAGACGTTGAAACAAAAACAGAGCTACTTGATCGAGCAGGCAGCAAGCAATGAGAGAAGAAACAAGGAAGCGGAGCAAATATCGAATTTATTGAGGGCGAAAATAGAAGAGAATGAGATTCAGAAAAATAGAATTGCTGAGCTCGAGAGGCAGGTGAAAGCTAGCGGTCCTGAAGATTTAAGAAGGATAATTGTGCAGCTTGAAGAGCAAAATATAGCAATGCTTCATGATAACGAGCATATGTTCCAAGCTATGCAGCAGATGAAAAAGGAATTGGCTGAGAGAGGGAAAAGCTCGTTCGGATCAATTGAAGAGATTTGGCGAAAAGAAGCTGAGCTGAAACAGAAAGAGGAACATTTGGTGATGAAAGAAAAAGAGCTGGTCCGGAAAGAAGCACAATTGTCCAGCGAAACTGCCAGGAGTAGGGATGAAGTAAAATTACAATCAACTCTATAGGTTATTTTAATTAAACTACAGCAGGTTAGCCGTGGTCAAGGCTTCTACCACTCAAATGAAGAGTACAAAGCACTGGTAGCCGAAATCGCAGTGATTGAACAAAAAAATGCGATTCTTGAGAAAACAGTTCAAGAACTGATCAAAGAAAAAGAAGCGATTGTCGTGGCACGTGATAAAGCTCTTTCTGATTTAGAAGAGTTAAAACGCAGCTCTAATGGAGTTAACAAAGGTCAACAGAGTTCTGATGTAAAAACTTAACATTAATTTTATGCGAATTTCGTTTAATTAAGGCTCAGAGGGTGAAAGCGCTAGAAGAAGATCTTGGTCAATTGAGAGAGCAAATCGATGCAACTAAACGCATGAATGAGGAATTGAAGAATCAAAATAGGACTTTGCAAAACGATTTATTGCAGGTGAAAAATGAGCTCCAGAAAAAATCAAGGGAACTCGATGAGTTAAAAAGCCATTGGGAAAAAATGCAAGCGGTAAATTTTTAGCGCGGTAAACCTTATCACGGTTATATTAGGCGCAAGAGACCCAGAAATTGAAGCAATTGCAGTCATATATAGCGAATTTGGAGTCTCAGCTAAAGGATTTATCAGTTGAAAATCAAAGACTCCTCTTCTCTAACGATGAGAGAAAAAAACAACTTGATGAGATCGCTTGTAAATTCCATGAGGTGGAAGAAAGGCATAATATTGAAGCCGGGGAGCTTAAAGCTCAGATCGAGCATTATAAAGCCAATCATTATGTAAACCTAATATTTTTTGTTTTCTTCTCTAACTAAAATGATTGATTCCAACTGATATAGGATGCGAAGCAGATTGCAATAAGGTTTAGTGCAGAGAAAGCCAGTGATCAGAATCAGATTAACCAATTGAAGCAAATGAATAATAATTATCGAGAGGAACTGGAGAAAGTGTATGAGCTCGTAAACGAACGAAAATTGGAATACAACAAATTAGCCAATGATGTAAGAGTTGTGTTATTTCATTATATATTATAATCAAATTTATGCGCTTAGTACGAGAATCTTTTAAAGGCGTACCAAAAAAATAGAGAAGAACTCGCACAAGTGGAAAAGACCCAGAAATAAAGTGGTTCTGCTATCAAAATCTGGCACCTGTTATCAGCTAATTTATAAATGCTGCTATCATTTTCAATTCCAATCGTCAATTTTGAAACTACATAAGAAAAGAATAGTTATTTGAATAATTGAAAAAAATTTTTATTTTATAATGCATGATGATCCTGACTGTGAAAGACACATCAGTATATATAAGCTATTTTGAGAACAAAATTATTCAAAAAGCTAAAATCATCTTCAAAACTGTCCCTCTAGTTCTTCGACTACTTATATCTAATAAGAAAAGGAAAAGAAGCGCAAAATATGTAGATCTGGGAGAAGAAACAAGGTGTTATAAGAGAAGGGGGAATGAATGTGACAAAACATGGTTGGAGCCAATGAGCTTTGTGCACTTTAAATAGAAACGCTACCCTAACAAGCATGTATTAATAATAATGTGTCAATGAGAAAATGTACTTCTCCACTAACTATAATTTACTTTAGATGATTATTTTTGATTGAAAACACTGCTTAAGCTTTTGAATCTCGAAATTGATCCTTCTAAGTTTGAAAAGCACCCTGTACCATATTAAATGACCTCCAAACAGGCCTTGTGGATGATGAATGTATTGTTACTTCGATTAGCAATCCAGAGATGACTCTAACAAATTTATCTCCTTACTTCCTTTAAAGAATTCAATGGAAAAATTCAAAATTTAAACCTTTCTTGATTTTTCGATTTTCAAGAGTAGCCCGTTTACTGAATCGCAAACCCATTCAGCAGCCCAAATCTATGTATAAGCACCCCTGTGCCAATCTCAAATCCTTTTGAAATATCATTCTAGAATTAGAAATCTCGATTATCAGTGATGTTTTCTTTCAAACGGCAATTACTAAGATTCTATTTGTACCAGCTTGAAAACAGCGATCTGGCTGAAATTGTCGCTTCGGAAGACATATTTTTCGTTGATGATATCGTCAATGACTTAATTACAAATTTTCGGAGCAATCCACTCCAAGATAAGCGATATAATTTAAAAATTCTAAGTCGAAAATGTCCAATCTGACTAATGCCTCTTCGAATCCGCACACAATTCCAATTTGCTCGGATGAACGGATTGAAAAATCTCAGGTTCCAAAATCCCATCATTCCCTGTCTCAATGAATCATTACAGGAGACGCAATACATGAGTGCTTCCATTCTCATCATGCTTGCACTGATGACTCTCAATACTGTGATGCTCAGAATTCTGAAAAGCTTACGAGGAAAGTATCCCTTTTTATCAAAATACGTTCAAGACGCCTTCGTCCCAACTCTCCTTGGTAGCACTCTAAATCACTTAAAAGCTAATAAGTTTTTCAGGAATAATCGCAGGATCGATTCTTCAAGTTGGAACGTTTCAAGGGGTTCTCAATCAAATCCGTGATGGATATGAAGCGTTGTTTATGATCGTATTGCTGCCTCCGATCATATTTGAAAGGTTTTTCTATCTCTCTTAATCTCTTGACTCACAACCATTCATTCATTATTAGTGCTATTAGTATGGATAAAGTATATCAGTCCTTCTGGTCCCTCTCTGCAGCTCACCTATATAATAGAAACACTTTTTCAACCAATTTGGCAGCATCATAGGATTCGCGGTTTTTGGAACTCTAATAGCATCGTTGATTACTGGGTTTTTCCTCTTCTTAATGACACTAATTGGACTCGCTAAAGTTTAACGAATTACTCTTCTCCTATTAAAGTGAGTTTTGTTAACATAAAGGGGTTTGGAGCTCTTGAATGTTTCGCCTTTGGAGCAGTCGTTTCTGCAACTGACCCAGGTTGAATATCGACTGCTATGCTAAGGTTTGATGAGTTTATGTTTAATAGTGTCTGTTCTGGCCATTTTCAAGGAAATGAACGCGAATAAAGTGCTTTACTCCCTTATTTTTGGAGAAAGCATTCTTAACGATGCCCTAGCTATAACATTCTACAGGTGATAATAGATCCTCTTTCAACCGGGAATGAATCGCTATCGAATAGAATTATTACGTCAATGTATCTCGAAAATCAAAGCTTCCATTTTTTCCGTGTCATCCTCGATTTTTGTTTCATCTTCGTTGGTTCGATGATAGTCGGCTGGCTCATTGGAATGGTTTGTGCTTTGGTAATATCATTCTTCTTGCTTATGCGTCACTTTCTGCATTATAAAGATTCTAAAGTGGTACTTCGACAAGCCTCAGGGGAGCGCGGAAGCTAATCGAGGGAGCGTTGATACTACTACTCAAGAGAACACCGAGACTCTAATGATGATATTGATTCCTTGGTGCTCTTACTTGATCGGTGAGGTTGATTATTTGCAAAAAATCATGGGTTAACAGCGTGATTGGATTGATTTAGGGCTCTAGTATGTCAGGGATTATTACAATTATGTTTTGTGGAATATCAATGGCTAAATATTGTGTCCCTAACTTGTCGAGGCCAGGGAAAAGGGTAATTCTTCTGATATCTCTGCTCAGCTCCTGATCAATGGACATAGCTTACTCATAAACTTTACAGCACCATCAGTTCAACGTGCGAGACGCTGGTCTTTTTGTTTATCGGCATTGGATTTTTCAGTTTTAATTTCAGTTTCAAGTACCAGGAAAAGCACTCAGATGTTGATTAACACAATTTCGTAATAATAGGGAAATGGGAGTCGGATTATTTATTCTAGCGTTCTTGATCATAAATTTCGCGAGAATGTTCCAAATCAAGGTCATAAGCAAAGTGCTAAACTATATCAGAGACCGAACTTTGATCACGGATGCATTTCAAAATGTAATGATCTATTCCGGATTCCGTGGAGCCATGGGTAAGCGTCTTTGAGGCATCTGATTCTTAATATGATATGAATATAAAGCGTTTGCTTTAGCAACTAATGCAAAACTTACCTTTGTGGAGAGTGGAGTTGGAAAGACCATGTTGCTGTTAACTCTTTTGTATGCAACTGTCACTGTAAACATCTGATTGAGCTAGAGGAGAGGTTGATCAATTTTTTTCATATTTAGATTTTCTTGCAAGGAACGTTCCTCGTACCTGTGCTAGAATATTATGAAGTAGCGGGAAAACCAGGGTAATGACATATTTTATTGACGTTTGGTGAGTAATGTGATAAAACGGGAAGAATTCAAGACGGGTCAATGGATGAACCGAGCAATGAAGATTATTTCTTCAATCGATTGAAGAACCGGCTGAGAGACTTAGACACTATGATTATCAAAAAAATAGTCAAGTAATTAAGTCATTTGAGGGTGAAATTCATCATTACGCAGATCTGAAGGCCTCAAAGACGCAATGGACGTGGATGACTCTCCTCTTAGCAAGTTCGAAGACACTATGGACAAAGGTACTTTATCCCAAAATTGGGCTCTTATATTTTCGGTTAGATGCGGAGTTCTCTCCTGAAGCCAAGCCAAGACGTAGAGGCAACTCTAAGAACTTAGTTTCAGTGGAGAGACCTCATGATTCCGAGAGAGTAGGTCAAATGATAAATTTAGAAGCCGTTGAGGTCCATGACAACGGGGGCTCTCAATCAGACATCACTGAAGAGCAAAAACAAAATACTAGCAGCGAGCATAATGTTTTTAATTGATTTCTTTTTATTCCGTGCCTAAACTAGTTACGTTCATTTGCAGAAAGCATATTCGTTAGCTAGTTTCCTTTGTGTTTTTAAATTGTTGTCTTGCGATGCCAGTTAAATGGGATTTAAGTAGATTTTTCATCATTTCCACTCTTATGCTCAGTCCTGTTGAAATTATAATCTCAAATATGCTTAAAACCAAAACAATTATTCAATCTGGATACAGTTTTCAATTCACATTTCTCATTCGTCCTATTTTCTTTAATTTCAAATGGAATAGAGTATTTTTATTTTTGAATATTAAGTTTACAATCTCCAGCTTACAGCTGCGCTCTTATCATGCTTGAGCAATCGACAACTAAAATGGACAAGCCAAGTGAAGCGATCTTAATACCAGCGGAATATGATTGGGAAAGCAAGTGTTATCTACTTCCAAATGAAGATCTATTACTCAATGAAGCCGTTGATCCAGCTGAAGTCAACAACGTTTTCGAGCAACTCGAGCAAGCTGTTGAAAAACTTCTCCTCGAAGTGAATGTTTCTTATAAAAAGAAATTCTGTATTCAAGGAATACTCGTACTTGTGACACTCGTAGCCTGCAATCTGTTTTGGTTTTTCATCTCCGAGAAAAAATATTTCTACATCATGGCAGTAATAGGAGTATTTGCTACGATCATCATCGAGGGCTTCTTTCGGTGGTTTGTTTTTCAACGTTTCGAGAACCGCGGATTCCAGACGATACATTCAGTGCTAATGTTGATAAATCTCGATGACCCTTGCTTGGTGTGGAGAATAAAGAAATTTAGAATAAACTCTATTGAATTATTGCTCGAATTAAAAGCAGGTCAGACGACTGTGGAACTCTTTGACCGAACTGCGAATCCCAATTCAACGTTTTGGAACAGAACGGGACGGTCGTTTATTACCAAAAGACACAAGAATGTTATGACGAGAAAATCAGAATATTTCCATAATGAAGGCATTTTATAGAACAGTTATGTTGTGGTGGACACCGAAATACTCTCTCATCTTGGATTTCTATTGCGATGGAGTAAAAGCTTCCTCGATAGAACTTTTTATAATGCTATATCTTGACATTTGTACTTATATGTAGTTATAGTCATTGAAAGGTTTTTTGGCCTTGGAAATTTTGCTAACTCTCAAATCCCCATTTGAGGTTCTGTGCGTAATTATCCCAAAGTTAATTATGGTTTTATTGCAAAGTTGTGCTCTGCTGCTCCTCAACGAGAGTGGCAATTCCAGACAAACCATTATTTTACCAGGGTTTTCAGGAAAAAAAAGTACGAATGTAATATTACATCCAAATTCATAATGAAGTAAACTATCAAAAAACTAAAGTGCTATTTATTAATTTGGTGATCTTTAAAAAGGTTCCTTAGAATATTTTTGCATATGCTTGGTGAACTTAAAGGCAGTGAGGTCTCTGGTACACCTACTTTGCTGAAGAATTGAGATTTAGTTTGGCCTTTCTCCTGTCCTACAGTTTCACCCCTAAATTGAAAAATTAATACAATTGATTCAACAAGGTCAATGTTACTCGATTGGTTTCACTGAAATATCAGAATCTCTCCTATTCTTGGGGCTCAGAAGATTGGTCAGCGACACTCGGTTTCTCGAAGGAGGTTTCGGAAACGAGTCCATAATATCGGAGTTTTTACGAGTCAAAAAGCCATTGGTTGGAGAAGTCAATATTGAGGCATTCGAGCTTCTAAACTGGACCGTCGTATCAATTGTCGAAGGCCTTGAGCGCTTTTGATATAGTACTCCTTGACCTTTCGCCGTACTAAGAGGGCTCAAAATCGAAGTGTTTGGAGAATGTATCTGATTCATTTTGAATTTTGGTGAATCAGAGACCAGTCGTCGAGTCGTCGATACATCTTGGGATTCTCTAGCATTATTCGAGCGACTCTCTGGACTTGCTTTGGTCGATCTAGCGCTTTGTTTTGAAGTCGGGCTCTTCCAATACAGATTCCTCCCACTCTGAACGTTCTTTATTGAATAGGGACCAGCCTCGTTCTTTGGATTAAAATTGATCTGAATAAATTTCCTCAGCTTCTGTTGGTTGACCTCCCCATTGAGAATCTCTTTCAAGGTGAAACTCGTCTCCGGATGAAAGTGAGAAAATGCTTGCTCTGACCATATTTCGTCTCGAAACTTGCGTTCAAGGCCTCGATCATGCAATCCGAACTTAATTCGAGTTTTTTCAAAGTGGTCTTTGATCATCTCTCTCACATTCGTAATCTTCGCTTTCAGCTTGGGATTCGCTTCAAGTTTATTATCTAACTCACGAAGTCTCTCTGGATCGATCTCAGGCACCTCTTCTTCGCTTGCTACTACTTTCCGAGACGTCTTTTTATTTTTAATTTCTTGATAGTCGAGGTGGGAAATATCAATTAGCCAAAAATTGCCTAACACATCTCTGACAAAGTCTGCTCGGAGCTTGCGAACGCGGATTTTGCTGATGATTTCAAGAAAATGAACGATCTTATAGACGGTATAAAGGCAGTATTGCTTTGGATTGCTCGCTTTTAAGGAATACTCAAAAGCTTCCTCTTCTTCAATTGGAATATAGTCCATAGAGGCTTTAGCGAGTTCGCCGTTGAGAAAAAGAATTTCTTTCATCGATTTAACAAAATGAGGCTTTAATTTGTCTTCCTCATAGTTAAAGTAAATACGAGTTACACTCTTCATACAGTCCTGATTTTAGAGAATATAACAGTGAAAACCTGCCATATAAAGGGAATGACTTACCTTGATACGTGTGAACGACTGAATAAATTGAACTGATTTCCAGAACTTATCGTTTCTCCTCTTCTGAAACTGTGCTCTAAGCTCGGCTTGAGTCAGAATTTGGACACTGTTATCAATAAATTTCGCTAGCGCGATCTCTTTTGCACTTTGAGGTTGAGGTTCATCTTCTCCCAATTCTTCAAGAGAGCCTCTCTAATTACAATTTAAACTTGTTGCCATCCAAAAGAGTCCTTACCTCTCTTACCTCTCGTGAAGTAAACTTTTTTAAGGTTGGAGAGCCCAAAGCTGAAATTTGAGATAATGTCGAAGTCGGACTTCCAGCCTGATGAAGTCTCCGAGTAGTTTTTATCGAGAGAGCAGGCGAGTCTAGGTTGATGCTTGTATACCTTTTCTCAGCTCTTCTCGTGAAAAATAGCCGATCCAATTCATTAAACGTCAGCTTTTCTTTTTGACGGGTATATTTAAGCGTACGATCCTATTTGAGTAAAAATGAAGAATGGTAGGTCGCTTTAGCGAGATTATTATGATACTCTTCCAGTGTAAACAACAGCTTTTTGCTCTCCTTTGAAAAAGAGAACAGTTTCAGGTATCATCAACCTTAGAGATCTCTCTACTGAGGGAGGTGGAACCAAGTTGCTTAACACAAAGTTGAAATCTTTTTCTTTATCAGGATTGGAAAATATTATTCCATTTTCGAGTGGAAATGGCTTTTTTTGTTCGGATAAACTGCGGAGAGAGCTCTTACATTGTGCGCATGGACAGAAATAACACTCTTGTGCACGTCCTCTCTCAGAATCTTCGGCAGTATCTTTTTGCTGCGGGAACTCTGGAGCCTGAAATGAATAACTTCTGGTGGTGTGCCCAAAAAATTTGCTTTGAGTTAAGCTTGGATTTTTGCGCATGTTTAATTTTGTATTGGCGTGCTGCTAAGTTTCATGAAATAAATTTAGTTTGACTTTAGGTAAATAAAAATAAGAAAGCACCTCGCAGCAATTTGTGTCTTGAAGGCCTGGTTTAAGCAATATTACCTAAAATGAATCGTTTTTAGTGGCGATTGTGTCGAAATAGCTTCAAACCATTATTCTCCTACTTCATTAAATTATAAGGCGGCGCAGTTTGCTCTAACCTGATATATGTGATTATTCGAGGAAACTTCAGAAAAAACTTGAAGAGAGAGAAGCTACAGAGAGTTTCTCGCTTCTATATTGTGTCATTTATTTCAGAGATAATCTTCAATTCGAAAAACTAAGAATTCTCTTATTTTCTTTTTTCTATTATGATGGGAATATTGTGGTTATTTATATAGTTTGGAATATATTGCGACTATTCTGTGAAAAAGTTAAAAATTGATAAGAATAGAGAGTTAGGTAATGGCTATCGCCGCAAACCTGAACGCGCAGCGATCCTACTTTTTTTTCATGAAGTTGGCAGCTTTATTTTGGATGAATTTAGTTTCATCTTCGTCGTCTGATCCAGCGATCGAGAGACAGCGAGTTTCCTTCTCAAATTCTTCTTCATCCTCTTTATTTGAGAATTTAAATTTCGATGATAGCTTCCCAAAGAAACCTTGATTCTGCTTCGCTCTTTTGATATTCTTATTGACGGCTCTCTTCAACCCCGTATTATTCTCCTGCCAATCAGCCAAACCCTCTTGGAACGTTGGACTTGCAGCGTTATCCATGGCCAAATCGTTTGAAATGTATTCATCCCATTTCTTGTTCACCTTCCTTGCCATGATAACCTCTCCTTTTCCAGCGTTATTTGACGTCAGCTGCGTTGCTCTCGTGGCAAGAATTCTCACATCAACGCCCTTTTGAGCGCATTTCAAGTCTTGCGTCGTCTGGAGCTTCATTGTTATCACCCTGAGCAATTGATGACCCTCTCGGGAGGTATAGTACACGTGCGCTTGAATCGGCAGTTGAGATAGTTTTCCGATATCAATGCCTTCTTTTGCCAACTCGACATCGTTTTTGGACTGGTACTCGAACGTCAGGATCGTCTTGGCAGTAACGTTTCCGACGTCTCTCTCACAAAGAGAGTCGTTTTCAGCGAGATTTTCCTTTTCTTCTCTTCTAAATTTCAGTGATTGATGGAGTCGGACTCTCAGTTTAACTTTCGTTGCGACGACTTCTTCTTTCATGATGTTGGAGAAGTCTTTCGCGATGCTGTCAGGGTTCACGCGGGTGACTTGGCCCTGAGTAACGTCAGCGATTTTACCGAGTCTATCCATGCGGCAGCCTTCGCCTTTGATCGTGATGACATTGACCTGAATACCGCGTTCCTTGGCATAATTTCCCATTCTTTCGTAGAACGGATCGTTGTCGCTGCTAGGAGAATCCAATTCTCCGATACCCACATTCGCGAGCCCGTCAGTGCAGAGTATCACAGTAGAGCCGGGCTTTCCTCGACTAGCAAGACCAAGAGAGACAGCGAGAGCAGGACCAAGTGCAGTTTTTCCGTTTTCTTTCAAGGAGCTGAGTTTACTCATCAGTCTCTTTGAGGAATCAACAATCGAGGCAGAGAGCAGTTTTTCATAATTATCGATTCCAACAGACAAGCAGACGTCTTCCTTGTTCAGTTTATCTCCAGCAACAATGATTGGATCTGAGCCTCCATCGCCGTAAACTATAACTTCGCTGTTGAAGGCAACAACACCGACTTTTCTATTCGGATGAGTTTTTTTCATTTCTTCGAGTTGGCTTTCAATCGCAGCAAGCACGCATTGCTTGCGAGAAATCCATTGAGTGTCTTGCTTTTGGTTCGGAAGGAGCTGAGACGCGTTGTCTTCGATGAAGTCTTTGAGCATTTCGTACTCCTCTGCTGAGAGGCCGTGTCGGAGCTCATCCTTGACTTGAATCTCGCTAGAGACACACATGCTTCCCGAGAAATCGATGCAAAAGATCACTGAAATATCCTGATCTTGAGTAGTCGTGGTCGTTGTTTCCAATTGCTGAGTTGCTGACTTCAACATGAAGAAAATATCGTCAGTTTTTGGGAGTTCTTCAGCTTCGATGGAGATTTTATTGTGGTGAGAGCAGAACTCACAGATCCAAACGCTCTCGTGGCTCTTGATCTCAGTTTCGGGAATGAAGTTCTTCTGGTCGCCTTCTGGAATCATTTTCTTGCTTAATTTATCATCTTTCTCTTCTTCATGGGGGTCTGCAGAGATATCCTTAGCCTGCTCTTTGAGATCGACGTGCTTAATGTACTTTTCTCTTGGGAAAACGTTGGCGGTGCTAAGAGAAGAGAGCGAAGCGCTGCATTTCTTACAGAAGATGGCATCGCCCATACAGAGGTTCTTCAGACCGTCGGTGATGTTGGCAAAGTCAACGGAAATGACATTAGTGTCGACTTCTTCGTCAGAAAGGTCTACAGGAGGGTCTACAAGAGGTCTCTCTTCTCTCTCGTCAGCGAAGCGTTGCTTTTCCTGCAGACGTGAAAGAAGCTGTTTCTTCAGCTCGGTGACTTTTTCATCTCTTTTTTTGATGTAAGCGTAATTTGATGCGGACTTCATTTGGTTAAAGATTTATATATTTTTGTTAAAAATTGATTCAGAATGAATCGTGTTGTTTATAAATTCAAGACTCTCTCCGATCAGAAATTAGGTTACTAATTGTTTTTGTTAAGCCTTGCCAGAAATTACTGTGTTGCTTCCAACTAAAATTTTACGAGATCAACAACTTCTGATCAAAAGTTTTCGTGAGTTGGTGTGGCGAGCTCAGTTCCCATCTGAAAGGATCAGCTCGATCCAAGTGTACTTCGTCCTTGAGGGAACAGAGGCAGTAAGGATCTCATCGCATTGGAGAGTACAATTATCAATGCTGATGAATCATGGAATAGTTCTGGAGCTAACGCAAAAAAATTTTACAAACCGCTCTCGCACGTGATTATAACTGTGATGATGGCTGTCTTTCATTTCTTTTATGTAAAAAGCGCTCTTAAAACACTGATTGCAGTATGATTGAAGGAAAATCGGACTGTTCATGTTAATTAAGGTGAGGTGTTGTATGCATAATGTGGGAAAGATCATTTCTCGAGATTTTATCTAGAGGTTCGTTACGGTGCAACTGTAATTGTTGAGGTCCTCCTCAGAAATATTCCCTTAAAATATAAACAAAAATAGAGGATTTCATAAGTTAAGCCAATATCCATCCATATCCTATCAGATTCCTACTAGTTACATACTCTCAGCATTAATTAAATTCACATAGGCTATTGTTTTGTTTCACTCCGAACGCGAATGACTTAAAATCATAAAATATCCTCTAATAAGCTAATTAAGCGAAAATAAAACTCATATCTGCAAAAGCGATACATGGAAAAGATGGAAGCAACTAACCAAATCCATCAGACAGACCTCTTGGAATTCATCAAGAACCTTATAGATTCCCCCGTTTCATCCAGCGACCCTATCCTACAGAAGTTTTTAGACTGGGCAACCACTTCTCCAGACCTACTAGCAGAAAACTGCCTCTCGCTCATCAAGAGCAAAGAATGCAGCGTTGAGTATCAAAAAATTTCCTTCGTTATTCTCAAAAAACAACTTGATTACCATTTTTTGGCTTCTAATCTCTCCATTGAAACCATTACCAAAATTTCAGCGCTTTCATTAAATCTATTCCTAACCCCACCCAAAGACAGAAGCATTTGCAAGCTTAATAACGCCATCTTAGTCAGCTTACTCCAGAACGAATTATATTCCATCAAACCAAGCAAAGACGAGAAACCTCCCACCAAACTTGTTTACGATTCACTTCTCTTTCTCATTTCAAAATCAAATACTGAGCCTCCTATCGAGAAAAGAGCTCAACAAGTGCAGGTGCTTCAGATTTTGATTTCAGCTGATAAAACCGGAGCCCTTCTCAGCCATTCTACCGCTTTACTGTGTCTAAACGAACTAACTCTTAATAAAAACCCAGAAATACGGTTTGGAGTGGCTGTGATACTGTTTCAAATAGCAAGTTTTCCCAACGTTGAGATTTTAAGCAATACTCTGCAGGAAGCAGTCAAAGCAATGCCAGGTTTCATAACAGAAGAGTTGGTCGAAAAGATCGGAGTGGGATACGAGCAATTGTTTATTTATTTCTCTAATTGGCTGCGATTTAACCCAACAAAATTCTTCTTTCCGTTGTCAGTTTTGAAAGACACCATCGCAGCCGTTGTCGCAGCGAAAATTCCGAGCACTGAAACAGTGGAAGTCGCTGAATCAGCGCTAAAGTTTGTAGCAGAATACTTGCATTCGCAGAGGCAGCCCGAGAATTTGCAAGCTAACGACTTAAAAGACCTAATGGACTCTCTTCTGGTGCTGGGACCTCGAGGATTCTCGAAATCAAGCGGAAAAATCGATTTGGATTCAATAGTCTGCTACGAAGGAGAAGCTCGTGAAATCTCAGTAATGAAGTCATTGGAAGTGATTTTCCGTGTTGTGGCTCAAAGGAAGGAGCTCAAAGAGTGGATAGAGTCGACGGCCGATAAACTGAAATACGATATAACCAGACAGGACAAGTCCTGGATGTATTTCGGGATCGAATGCTTATCAATTGTGATTTGCTATCTCCAGAACGTGAAAGAAGTCAACCCTTACATCGAGACGCTCCTTTCATTTTTTAACGATTCAGAGGATCCGAAAGCTTATATATTGAGCCTCAAGGCCTGTCGCAGAGTCATTAAGATGCGGTATGTGCATATCTCGCAGATTATACTGAAAAGCATGATCGATCGAGCAAATGAGCTCATCATGGGCAAAAAATCCAGACTTCAGCACGACGCGCTGTTGATCCTCGCTGAAATGCTGAGTCAAGATTGTATACACGTGAATATGTACAAGCAGGTAATAAGAAAGACAGCGCTGGCGATCGCGTTTGAAGCTTCAGATACGATCGCCCAGCAAGCGATCGAATGCTTGTTGGAGTTGAGTAAAAAGAGCAAGAAGTATTTCAGCCATGAGCTAGAATCCTTCATAAAACTCGCACAAACATTGTCAAGCACTCTTCCGCATTCTCGAATCAGCCTCTGTCTTCGTGCACTGCAAACGATTATCAAGTTTAAGAACAAGATTAGGAGAGACGACCCTCAGGAAATCAAGTTTGCGGACCAGGTAGTCGAGTTGCTGTTGGGCAGCGTCAATGAAAAAGTTATCAAGGATAACAACTACGAGATGTTTGATATCGTTGCACCAACGCTTACAGAAATCATCATGAAGTCTCAAGACACGAAGATAATCGCAAGCTCGATCCCGCCGCTCATGGAAAGCTGCAAACTTGTGATCGATGCAATAATTCAAAAAGAATACGTTCCGAATCCCATGGCAGAGGAAGAGCTTTCACTCCTACCCATCGACAACGAAACGCTACAGGAGAAAGCGAGTTTGATAAAAGTTGAGAAACTGACTCAGCTCCAAGCAGATCGCGTGAATATCTTAGAGGCTTCACTATCCTCATTAGCCAAGGTCTTTTACATCATTGACGAAACGTCGATGCTAAAGCAATCGCCATTCATTGGTACTATTTTCCAGGAGCTTCTTACATGGATACGTGCAGGCTATAAGAATAATTGGTTCTACCAGGAGAGAATAACGAATGCTTTCAGCGAGTTTCTAGACGCAATGCTCGTTGCTTCCGAATGGGAGAGCTCGCTGAAAGACAAATTTAGTGACGCTTGCTCAAAATTGTCTGATCAGATGCTCACAGCGAAGAAGAAAGAGACCGAGACCTATAAATCCTACTTCACAGCGCTTCGCTTTGGGTTTAAAGTAATGAGCGTTCGGTATGCTCTCGACGCTCAAAAGGCAGTTGATTCATTGCATACTATCGTCAAATTAATCAAAGAAATACTAGAAGCATACAAATTAACCCGGCCCTCACAGGCACAATTCCACGTTCATCAAGAAGAGCTATTCCCTTTGGAGATAAGGCATTTATTATGTGTTTTAGAGGGCTGTCGGCTGATTATGGAAAAGAGTGATCTCTTTGCTTATGAAATCACCCCGGAACTTATAAAGATGACCCAAAACCTGCACAATCTTGAAAAGCCTCGGAACTTTGAGCGGTATGTGATCCTGTTCTCGTTCAAACATAGCTCCAAGTACACGAATCTCAATGACTTCCCAGAGCTTTTCCAATATGTGATAAAGGTTTGCCAAGAGTTTGTCGCAGATTACTGCTGTTTGATGAGGAAGCTAGCTGCGGATTGTCTGGTGATATTTTTGAAAAAGGGAGGAAAGATGTTTAAACTCCAGCCTCAGCAGTATTACAACCTTGCGGTGGACTCGCTAAATAAAACAGGTGATGCTGAATATGCAGAGGAATATAGAATCGCGCGAGAGTCAGTGATAGCTATGATTGGAAATATTGTCAAGTACTTTGGCTCAGAAGCAGGAGTTTCTTGCATAAAACTCTGGATAGAAGGCTTGCCGCTGGTTTCTAACGATGAGCAAGCAGAAGACCAGCATAGAATATTGTATAATTTTATCCTTTTGGAATCTGAGTTTCTGCTGAGCAGTAAAAAAATGACTTTAGAGTTCCTCAAGGCGAAAGTAGCGGAAATTGATGGTTGCACTCCGGTGGAAAATGATACTTTGAAAGCACTGGCCGGAAGGGTAGTGAAGAAATTGCAAATCTTATCTTCAAATAATGGTCCATTTTGAGAACAGATTTTATTTGATTTCAAAGTCACTCAGGTCTATTGAGATACGGCTTTATGCTGGTGGTTACCTTTTTTTGATAAAAAAAAAATCAGTATTGTATCGTAGCAGCCATCTGTCGGTCGGTATGATTTGCATAAAATTTGATTGCGATTACTTCTGTTAGTCAAATAAGCATCAACTCGAATATGTTGTGCACTAGTGAGAAATTATTGGTGCAAGTGAGAATTCTGTTATGATTAAGAAAATAGTTGAGGGAAATAAGTCTAAGAATTACCTTTGAGCTACGTTATTTATTTCTACAAACAGTGCAATATTGCTTCAAGGAACCATGACAATTTTTTGAGGGTTCTTTGAGGAGAAGGGGAAAATCCACAAAACAACCTATGCTAGAACTGGAACAATCATATTTTGGTTGATTTGGTCATAAGACACGAGAGTGGCAATTAGTTATGAGAAACTACATCGCGGAAGTCAAGTTCTAATAACCAAACTAGGGTGAATTGTCTTGAAAAGTCTTTTCAACTCAAGCTTGCGAAAACTCTCAGCTCCTTCAACAATTCTAGTATCCTTAGCTAAAGAATTGTCAATTTTAGAAGTAAAAGATCTTCTTGATATTAAACTGATTTGAAAACTAATCAGCGTTAGACTAAAATACACTACATATTAATTCACAACTCAAAAAGATTTATCCATCACTCCAAGCATCATCCTCTTCACTGTCAACCTGGTTCGCAGTGAGCTGCTTCCTTCTCTCCGCGATAGCCACAGCCAACTTGCTCGTCATCGATACTTCTTGCTGTTTAGAAACATTCACACTTGTCTTATCCACTTTTGACACTTCCTTCAATTTCACTCCTTGTCTAATTTGCTCCAAAAGAGCATTCCTGTCTGCTTGTGGCTTAACTGGTGGCGGCTGCTTCTGCTGCTGAGTCATACTTGAAGGTTTCTAGTCCAAAAACGTTAATAAATCCTTCATGAACAATAATTTTCATTATTACCGTAGTTTTCTCATCCTTTGTTACACTAGTATTCGGCTTTGCGAGATTCATATTCATTGCGAGATTTAGCGTAGGAGGCTTCAATATCTCAGCATTCGATGAAATCATGTTCACAGTTGGAATGCTTGTTTGAGATGACTGAATACCAAGGTCTGGTATCCCTGGGTCATTCTTCGCCGCCGCTTGATTTTTATCTTTTTTCTCTCTTGTTTTGGCCGCTTTGACCTGTTTTTGCTTTCCTTTTCCCTTCTTTATTGGCCCCGAATTGGAGTTTTGGTTGAGCAAGGTGCTATATATCATCAACGCAGTATCTTTATCTCTTAGATCCTTCTTCCTAATACCTGCGTTTTTAAACATCTGTTTGGTTTCTTTCGAGAGCTGACTAAAATCAAAGCAATTGTTTTTCGAGTCCCACCCAATATGATTCTCATGCACCAGTTGATGCGGATTAGAAACGACCAAATTGTTAAAATACTCCTCATCTTCGCTGTTTAGCTCGTCACCCTTCTTTGGTTTTTTCTCCCTACGGCAAAGACATTGTTAAGCACAGGATTAGGCTGTTGGCTGTTACTTCCTTCCAAAGAGGCTTGCTAAAAACCCTTTCTTTTTTTTCGGCTTTTCAGCTTCGGCCTCTTTTTGAGGTTTAATTGCTAGGTTTCCTCCGCCAGGCTTTTGGCTCTTTGGAGAGTAGGTTTGGACGCAATTTTTGAACTTCATTGCTTCATTAGAGTCTGCAAAAGAAAAGCCAATCAAAAATTCTCCAGGCACTTCGAAGCAATGGAAAAAATCATTAACTTCTGTGTAAGTGAGGTGAAAATCGATGTAGAGCTCGCATTCAAAGACCAAGTCGTAAGTATTTAGATCATACATGCGGAAGAAGGGCACGCCACCGACTGCTCGATCAATAACCAAACAAACAGCTCCGCAAAGCTCTGTATAAAGCCATTTTTTCTCCGTTTTATTTGAGGTGTGAAGACGTACGATGCCTGAGGTAAGGATTGTTGATTTTTCTCCATTTAGATAGCTTAGTTTGCTTAATTGCTCGGAAGAAACTGTTCCAGACATCTTACGAGATCTTGAGTAAAAATTAGTAAGAAAAATAAATATTTCAAAAGAAAAATTTATTTCATGTTAGGACTTCAACGAGTGCGATGAGTCGATCAGAAACCGCTTTTTAGGTACCTTATTGTAGGAAAAAAGATGATAATTGACCTCTTTCTTGAGAAACATGAAGTGGTTGACACAATTAAAATGAAATATAAAAGTTAGGTTCGTGATTAGTTTATTTATTTATGTCGGAATGCTGAGGAACTAAGCAATTGTCGCCATTTACACAATGAATAAGGATTGTTTTTCTCATCATATTATGTTTTTCTTAAGAGGGAACGACTCTTTATCTAAGAGATTTGTATAGATTATGATACTGACTTTCTGACATTTTATGGTTTGAAGTAAAATTATGAGGGTTGTGAAGAGAATTCGATGATATAGAATAGAGGGCCATTCAGATGTTGAAAACTGATGAAAAATATTATCGAGCTTTCGTTAATACAGAGAATGTATGCAGAGGGCAATAGAACCCATCAGGCATCTATCGAGTTCTCATTTTCAAACCTATCGACAACAATAGAAGTTTCATTTTTAGGAGTAGTGCATTCGTTAACCAGTTCCATAGGTTTGTGCTGCTCTGGTTTACGTTTAGACAAGCATTTCAATAAACAGCAGAGCGCAAGAACTCCAAGGAAAAACATAGCAACGAAAATTGCGTATTTCTTGATAGTGTCAGGGATCTTTACTTTGTCATTGGTGTCAGGCTTTTTCACAACACTTCCCGGTGGATTAAAATCAAATTTCCAAGAAGAGGCTATAACTTCTTCCTCATCTACAACCTTGTTATGTTCCCAGCCTGTTGTTTCGTCATCCCAATAATAAATCGAGCCTGCTACTTCAGAAAGAATTATTTGTTAAGAAAGAAACCAGGATCAATTACCTTGAGAGAAGACACTCGCTATCGCCTTTTCGAAGGTGGCATTGACAATCTTTATCGTCACTATTTCCAGCGGTCTCATTTGGAAATTGGAAAAATCTACAATTAAGCATTAACTAAATAGCTGAGTCAATATCGTACTTTGAATTATCAGAGAATCAACATTGATTTCACCACGCTCTCTGATTTTAAACCTTTCCTCCAAGACTTGCTTTTTCTCTCGAATAGTATTCAACGAAACATCTTGCAGCTGAGAAGCATTAACAAGCACTCTCATCCCAGAAAAGTGGCTCAAAGGTCTCAGATACCCATTATTATCGAGTAGAGAAACATTCACTGTTCTACGGTCATCCAAGTTGACTAGTCTAAGAATTATCTCGTTCTGAGAGTATGCTCTAATCGATAATTTTATCGATGATGGAAACGCATCCTCTTTATTGTTAAATTCGATTGGAGCTTCAAAGAGATTATTTGAGAGAATGGAGTTAGGTATCTCAGCATAGGTAGTGAAAAGGGCTGTGTCCCTATCAATTTGCCTTTTTCTTACTTGATTTTTGATCTCTAAGATGGATTTTTTAATAGTAACTTCCCAGCAATGAAAGATTTTGTTTCAATACCTGAATTCGAAATCTGATAATGATGGATGCATCGAACTCGTTCATTAATCTCAAAGCTTTTCTGTTCACGGTACGAGTAAACCGATTCTGAGTAATACGCTAAGTAAGCCAGCGAGCTAATAATTACTGAGTTACCTGTTTCAGCCATCAATTCTACAAGGCCTTTGCGGTCGTCTTTAGAAGCTTTGCGATGGATGAGAAGCTCAACTTCTCCTTTATTTAGGCTCGATGCTCCTTGCGACCTGTCATTTAAAACACTGGAAACAGGGCAAAAGAGTGACGTTTATTTTCTAATTCAGTAACTCAAAAGCTACCTCAATGTACGATTTGAAGTTAGGTCTTCAAGAACAATCGCGGCTGTCACCGGGTAATAATTAGCTTCCACTGTATGTCCAGTTTCTTCTGGTAGCTCTCCGTCTATGTGATTCAGGATCCGGTTTTCCAGCTTAAGACCATTGGAGTCTGTTTTGAAAACTCCTTTGTTGTCTAAATTGAAAGACCGCAGCACGAGTACAGTTTCAAATCCAAATAAGTCGAAATTCTGCGGAGTCAGCTGAAAAGAATTTGCTAATGTTTCAATCTGTATTCCACGTGTGAGATCTCTATGGAAGAGCCTCAACTTAGTGACAACCGGATATTTTGAATAATTTGAACCCAAGTCGAGATTAGGATCCCTTCTAACAATCTGCCACGAAAAACGCTCCATTAAGACTGTCTGATCAGGAAGGCAAATTTACTTGAATGATAGTTACGTATTGTCCCTGAAAAACTGAAAATTCTATCGCAGACGCTATTGGAAACTTTGTGGTCGAATCCACTCTCATGACGTAGGCTCCGCCCTGATCAGCGACACGAGCATGCTCGTAGTACTTATACTCGAGTCTGAACTTGTCTTGCACGCAGAGACCTTGGCTATTGCAGAAATTGTAACTATACGTTTTGTTATCTTCATGAATCTATTGCGCATGTGATTAGATTCAAGAGGGAAGAATTGCTTATATACATTAAAATAGCTGTCAAAAGGGAGCGCGACGCTGCTGTCACCATCTTTGGTTTTAGAAGGAATGATGTTTTTCATTGCGTTTGTTGAATTGGGCTTGATGCTGCGTCGAATGATATAATATCGAGTTTCGTAAGAAGGGAAAAAATCAGAAATGTAAACGTCGCAATCGGGCAGATCGGAATCCGTGTAAATATCTTCTGAGCAAATTATATCATAATCGCATGGCTTGAAGCTTATGTTGAGCACTAATGAATAAATGAGTTTGAGTGTAACTCAAGAGGGAAAGCAAGAGCAGAATTGAAAGATAACTCGAGAAGATGAACGCAATCGAGTGAAAATTAATTGAAAATCATCAGAAAAGAAAAATTTACCTTCAATGTCAGAGTGAGGCACTTTGACCCTATGAGCAGCGTATTTGTTGGGTCCAGGATTGTAAATCTGAAGCAAAAGCGATGTATTTGAAATTTCCGAGAGGGTATCAGTCAAAAAAGGGCATTCAATAGAACTCGTGTTATCCTTGCACGTGAAATATTTGAGTAGTGTTCGATTAGCTTCTGAATTTTTGCTGGGAGCGTTAGAGACCAACTTCTTAAGTTCAGAGACCGCAGATGGCTTCAATCTAGATGCCAACGCAGAATCACCGGCTAGCTTCATAATCTCCCACGCCTCTTTCTGTCCGTCGTTTAGCATCTTGATATAATCTAAATTTACATGCTTTTTTGCTGTTCCTGTAACAGCATCATGATGCTGGGCAATTGCCAGCGCTCTTTCAAGTTTATTTATAGCGCGATCACTCAATTCCCAAAAAGCCTTTAAGGTTGCTGCTTTCTGACCCAATGCCTGGACCAATCCACCTCCAAAAGCCATTTTTCGAGCTGTCTGCAGAAACCAGCTGGATTCACTTATTTTTCTCTTTAGGGTAGGTCGACTGCTGAAATACCCCGTCCAATAATTCGCTCCATCTTGTGCATCAGCGTAAGGAAAGAAATCATCCTTCTTAATTGTTAGCCGAAGGTTCGGATAACGTGCATAATCCAGATACCATTGCTCCGCGTAAACATCCGGTGCGCTTAATATCGCAACTCCAGTAGAATTTTCGACGACTGCGTTTACCTCGACCACAAATTTCTCAATATCCTCGTATAATTCTGTACCTTTCTTGCTAAATGTAAAATCGCTACCGATATGAAAAAACACCTGGTCTGTTGCGTAATAATCCGCTTGGTCATTAAGCCAATAAAGAGCCTGCGCAGGGCTGTTCGTTTTCTTATCGAAAGAGGCCCATGATATAGTTTTAAATTGATATCCTACTTCTGCGGATAGCCCACCATAAAAAAGCAGATTATTGCGTCCGACAAGGCCCCATTCAGGAAAATCCTCATAAGGCATCCAGTAGAACTCAGTGTTGTTTTCGGCTCTTCTTTTCCTTTGGTCGCTATAGTGAATCCGATCGAAAAATGCGAGGTTCATGCCCATTTGAGCGAGTAAATGCGCGTGAGTGGAGGAATGTCCGAACGGATCGACTGACCATCCGACGCTTGGTGTAAAGTTAAATTCTTGATAAACAAAGCGATGTCCGAGAGTGAACTGTTCGATGATATCTTCATAATAGGCGCAAGCCTCATCGTTCATGACCCAACCGGCATTGGGAAAGAAGAGCTGCTTGTTTTTGACAAAATCTTTCACGCCTTGCTGCCTCTCGTGCGTGAGGTTAGAGTACCATTTTTCGAAAAAGCTCATTTCAACGTATGAAAAGACTCGATGCTTTCCTGAACTAAGTATTGAGTAGGTCTCGTTCAGGATGCACTTAACACATTCAATGTTGAAGTTGTCAGACTTCAGCCCGTAGTAATATTCATCAAAAGTTTTTAACCAGCCAGCATCATCATGAGTATGAGGGACAATGTGGTAAACTAGGTTAGGATTGCTGGAGCGATTCGCCAGAACATCAGAGTAATGCTTTAGTTGGACTGTTGGTGTGCTGTTGAGTGTTGTCAGATTATTGCAAGTTGAAGCAACCAACAACGTCTGTAAGATAGCTAGTAAAATTATCCCTCTACCCATATTGAATAGTAGTTCAAGTAAAAAGTTTTATTAATTTTATCTGAATTCACAGCGATGCGAGTGAGAGTATTTTGGGCTCTCTGAATGTGAAAGAGCTGTTGCCTATCGTCGGAATCCATGCAGATTACTCTCGGATCACGGAATAAGAAAATGATAAGCATTTAGTGATATATACGAGAGACTGAGAGATAACATAAAAATTACGAACGAGTTTTCAGAGGATGCCTGTTTAGAACATAAAAGTGATTGCCAAAATATACCTGACACAATGTGAGGCCATAAAAATAATCAAGTTTTCCGTTTTTTTTTCGAGTGGAAGAAAAAAAAGCACAATGAGTTTAACTTACTTTAAGCACTCAAATTGAAAAGCTAATTCAAAAAGGAAGAGGATCATAGGTGCACGATTCTACTGTATAGATAATCAGAAAAGCTTTTCATAGATGTAAATATTGAGAAATATAAACACGTTTTCTGTAACAAGGTAATTCAAACATAATGCAATGCAATACTATACAATTCAAAGGTGTTGTCTAATATTACAAGAAAAATATATTCAAAAGCTAAAATGAATGAGTTTGCTGCAGAGTTTTGACAAGCTTCTGTCCATAGCATTTACATAGTCTAAGTTGGGTCTTGGCTTTGCTTGGTATTTATTTGAGGCGCTTTTACCCTCGAATTCCTATCAGAAAATCTATTTCGATGTAATGAGATGTATTACTTGTTTGGCTTCGAGCCATTTATGAGGCCGCGATTGTACTTACTGTCATTCCTCTTCTCAGATTTAATCTTCTTCTTTATCTCTGGTAAAAAGCAATCGCACTTAGCAATCTCGCTACCAGAGTTAAGTTTTAACTTTTTGGAACTACTTGAGGCTTTCTGAAGTTCTGCATTATCATTATTTTCTTCATCTTGGAGGGTTGCAGGGAATCTCTGCTGATTCGTTAAATTTTGCACACCATTCTGATTCGGTCCTTCAACAATAATCACTGGCATGTCGCTTGAAGCTAAGAAGCGGACCTCGATGGCTGTAGCAGAGGGATATATCGCTAAGGAGCACATTAAGAGAAATTGATGAGGAATTGAATTACTTAGATTTGTATTCTCGACTGAAACTTGGATTTGAAGGTTCTGTTCTGGTACGTAGATCGTTTGGTTTGTCACAGTCGTCCTCCATGTGTAAAAGTTTATCGGCTGTATGGTTATAACTGTTTCAGTAGATGTCAAAGGGGCTTGCATTTGATGCATTTGATTTGGGGTTAGTACGTTCGTCATCTGGAATTCTTTTTTCGAAATATATATATTAATCAGAATCAATCCTTCTTATAAGCAAACGATTAGGAGACGAAATGATGCAAATCTCTTATATCAGTAATAGAAGAATTATTAATTTTTTCAACGCGAATAATTGATATTGTTAATTTATTTAATTGATTTGATTTTTTTTGGTCTCTCAATTTCAAATCTATCAAATTAATCGTTGTGAAGTGAAGATTCTGGATAGTTCTATGTGTTCCATGTGTCAAAACGTCAGTGAAATAGCTCTCTCGACTCGCGTGATTTTTTAAATAGCAATCCTCTTTTGTTAATGATCAGAATTTCTCTAGCAAGCTGCCCAAAGTGGCACAGCTCGCCTCATTTTATAGAAACAGCCATTAGAACGTTGCAGGATAATAGTAGCACTGTTGGGCTGTACTAAATTAAGGTTATGCGTATTCTAAACTTTGGGTGTGCAGAATTATGAGTCAATAATATCAGGCAATACAGAGTGGAGGGCTTTAATGCTGAATAATACTGGAAGCAGAAAGGCTTTGGTGGAATTCTGATTAAGCTTGATCTCAAAATAATGTTATCCATTCATTTTTCGTTTTCTTTAGCCGGATCTATATTGAAGAGAGAGAAAAAAAAAGCAAACTATAATCAATAATTCCATAGTAGACTAAAAACTCTTATATCTAAAAATATAAATGACGAACCCTACTTTTGCAATTTCATAAGGCAATGCAAATCAATGATCTCACACTTATTCATCTTCCTCCTTATTTTCTTGTTTATTATCAACTTCAGCCTGCAGCTCGACTTCTCGGACTCTTAGCGGTTGAGATTCTTCATTTCTTGAGCTCTCTCCTTTCTTTATTCCACTGAGTATATAATTCGCAATTACAAAGATAGTTATCGAAATAATCACAATGATGGCTGTCAGGCCGCTATTTATCGTCATTTTAACGGTTGTTGGCAACACATCCTTGTGCAATTCTTGGATTGCTTCATTCACATTGTTATTAATGAAACATTTGGCATTCGCAAAATCATCTAGAGAATGGATATTTCCTGACATTTGCAAGTGCAGGATTACCGTCAATACTCCAACTCCCAAAAAATGCCCTAGCGCATAGCTGAACGCACACATATTTAGCTTCATCACCTGCAGATACGCAGATTCTACATCCTTATATATCATGCAGTAAATGTAAAAATTATAGCATGCTGTAAATGCCATAACAAGAAGGAGCAGCACCCCCAGCCGACTGAACACCATGTAAATCTGATGCGTTTGCCAGAGTTCGTTGCTTATCTTGCTTAATTCACCGTACGTTTGATTTGAACAAATTTGACAAATCGCCGCGTTCTTCACAGCCTTTGTGTAGTGGGCGTTGAGGGTGATATTATTACTTTCAGTGATTTCACTCATTAAAGGCAGCTTCAGAACCTCCCGAAGACCATTCTGAATGTAAACATCCCGCTCAAAGTCAGTATCCATGATTTGAGCATCATAATCAGCTCCAAAATCTTTACAACCATTCTCCTCTCTAATCATCAGCGGGTATCCATAGCGTGAGCCTCTTCGAGCTGTTCTTGCAGGAGCTTCGGTTGGATCAAGACAAGGAAGATTATTCAGAGTGAGCCTAAAGCCGGTCAGACTTCAAGGAATCTCGGGGTCATTCTTGTAAACTATCTGGTAATTAGCTCCCAACTGCTCAGTTTGGTAAGACCGAGGAACATTTTTGTAAGTGGGTTGGATTCTTATGTCGGTTATAGGACATTCGTCGTTGATATCAATGCAAATATAATAAGGATAGTAGCTGCATTGCCTAGTAGCAGTTGGACATGAAAATTCCTGTTGAGTGTATTGGATTCGTTGGATTCGCTTAGTGCAGATAGCGTGCCCGCGCCACTCAAATAATAATTTTGCATCAATGGATGCGGCGGTAATAAACTGTCCACCTTTTTCTGCGCAAGGTTTTGGATAGAGATTTGTGGTGATGGTATCATAACAGCCCGCGATAGTTCCCTCGAAAGTTCCAATTGGTTCAGGGGTATAACCTTCTGGGCATTTTTCACTTGAGTTGACGACCTTTATGCCATTGATTGGATGCGCGCCGCAGTCGGAATCAAGAATATTGCCAATAACTCCTTTAATCGCTTCGAATTCTTCAACGTTCGATGAGTGGACGATGTAGATTTGAATTCCGGTCAGGATTGATGCGAGCAAAAAGAAAAGTATTGGAGTGCAGACAAGGCATTGATAGGAGCGTGCTTTGACTTGAGTAGGCTTCATTCCCTTTGTTATTGAAGGAAGCGGAATGTTGTAAGCGTTTCCAGTATCTAGAGGCAGGTCTTCGATCTGCTTTTCACCTAGCTGTAGGGCATCGGTGTTTCGGTTACTCATTCAAATACTAATGAATCTGAGATCGTTTTCCTTATCTTTCAGGTATCTAATTTATTATCGCTTATCAGAATAATTGAATTCTACTATGCTTATGAGTTGAATTTAAACAAATCAATATCTGCCTATTATCATATTAATCCTCTTCTAACGACAATATAGCTTCAGATTGAACTTCCTAATTTCATAAATCCATTTCCAATTCATAAAGAACGGATTCAAGGCATAGGAACACACACGGTAATACCAACTAAATGCCCAAGCAAATTACTTTTTCGATCGTACTCTTTCGATTCAGATTTTTTCAATAAGTATATATCACTCATAGCATGTATTCGAAGCGTAGAAATTCGTTTTGTTGAAAGTATTAGATTGTCTAACAAAGTAACTTCATCATACTCTATATTGTATTATTCAAAACCACTCATTTCTGCTAATTTTTTAATCTGCTCTGGATCACCCTCCTTATCATCATCCCCTTCGAGATCATCAGTTGTATCGACGATTGGTTTTGATCCTTCAGGCCAGCTATACTGATAAAGCGAGGTACCCCCGTGCTCAACCATCAGTTGACTTGGATCAAAATCTTTTTTGAGTTCATCCAATTTACTTACCAATACAATCTTCTTCTTAGTTTTGTCATCAAGGAAAGGCTTAACCACCGCAAACATCATTTTATAAAACCAATTAGGATTTAGCACGTACATCTTAGCAAGCCGCTCCGCGTAAAACGCTTGAAGGATCTTCAGTAGAGATTTCATGACTGTAGCGAGCTTAGTATCAAAATTTTTATTAACGAATCCTTCACGGTCATAGAGCACCACCATTTTATCAGATTTCTTTTCTTTGCAGAGTCTGATACCTTTTTCGATCATATAGACTCCATATCTTATCGTCTCTTCCACAGAAATTTGCCCAGGACGATGTCTTTTAACTTTGATTACAATGCAGGGGCGACCCTCCTTATCATACCCATGGAAGAAGGCTTTCCCTTGTTTTAATTCATTCTCTATCTCTTTTTCAGATATTTCATCGACTTTGTATTCGATGCGCCATTTTCTCCAATTTTGCCACATTTCCAATGCCTGCTTTTCTTTGAAGTTCTTCGCGAGTAAAAATCTCGTAGTTGTGTCTAAATCTGTGTATTTCTCAATGTTTTCTTTCGAAGGAACGAGTTTAGTGTACTCGTCGATAATCAGTTTGTTGAAAGCATATGCTTTGGGTTTATCGCTGTCTTTTATTTCGATCATTTCGAAATCGGCAGATGCTTTGGGCTCCATTTTCAAAAATTTATTTCCTCTCGATTTTTTTTAATTGTGGGATGAGTTTTTATATTTTCAAATTTATAGCGACGAGCAATAAATCAGGATGCACTGCCTTGTTTTTTATGTAATCGAACAGGTATATCTCTAATTAATAAAATTACCTTATGAAATTTGTTGAAATTCACAGGTAAATTACAAATTTATTCTGATAAATAGATTGTTGATCAGTCACAATGATATTCATGCGATTTTGACAGAAAATCTTCATGAGCTTGCTTCTATCTCAGAGTGTATCAATGAAAAATTTAGTTGGGGGGGGGGTTGTGACCCCAAACTATATAGAATTAATGTAGACTTTGGTTTATTCCCCCGAGAAATGTGATATTATAAGCAATTATTACGAGGCTCACATAGGCCTAGCAAGTAACAATATTTTTACCAACAGGTCTCAAATTCTTAATTTATCACATTGTTGATTCCTCTTCGTTCATATTTACAATCCAATATCCAATCAAAGATGCAGTTTCCAAAAGTTAAATGTAAAAGCTTGATGCAATGCATCATAAAATTGCCTCTGCTTTTTGTCTTGCTCATATCCTATGACTTTATTTTCAATCTCTCTTGATGAATAGCTGCAATTTTTTCTGTCATTTGTGTCTCCAACTACAAATCACCGTGGTTAAGCTAAGTAATATAAACTCATTTACAGATGGCTGTTCAGGAGTCACAGCCAAAGTTTCGGTCTTCACTTCATTTTTCTCTTTATCAAAGGAATTCAGATAGATTTCTTGGTTTTTTGTTTGCAGTAAGTTAGAAACAATCTAATGCATTCAGTTTCTCAGAGTGCTTAACAAGCATTTACCAGATCTACGCCATATTTTTCAAATGACTCTTTCACTTTTTGCTTGATGATCTCCTTGTCAGACTCCAACTATCCATACGTTACCTCACTACATGATGAAAAACTCTCTTTACCTTAAATGAAATCACAAAACTCTTAGGTAAATTGCCACGAATGTGCTTCCTGTATGATAAATAATGAGATGAACCGAAGGCAATAATCCATTACAATGTTTTTGGGACATTCTCCAGTGTTATTGTAAGGTTTTGTTCTTTATATTCTTTGCTCTGAATTTTATGCTCCGCCTTTCAAATATGTGAGATCGTGATGCCATAAACTTGATATTACCATCATGCTTCGCGGAATGTAAAAATCGCTTACTGCCGCTGCGAGTAATAACACAATATTCTCGGGTTTTGTAGAAGCTCCGAAAATTTCAGACATTTTCCTTTCATTTGTAAGGTTACAGCACGAGTAAAGTGGCTTTGGACTTACAATAGATAGTAGAGATAATCGCACACCGTCTTATAAGGAACGAACCTCATACTCTTCCGATACTTTTTATATTCATTGAATGCTTGAAGATTTTGCGAGTTGAACTCATCAAGTTCGAATAGCCTATAATAATTTTCTCAACATTTGTTGCAAACAGAGTGATTTGTTACTTCTTCAAGTCGCATTTCCTGAGGAAAGGTAGTAGTGATGTATCTCGATAGAGGAAAATGACCTTGTAGCCAATTCTTACGAAATCTCTGATGACAATGTTAATAAAGAAGCCTTCAAGAGCTGTTTTTACTCTGCTGATTTTGCGCCTCTGCCTCCTGTTGCGAAGTTTTCAATGGATCTGACTGTATTTTTTTCGAGCGGCACTGATGTTCCTCCGGAAGTAATAAGGACTATCTTTGTGGTAGGATCTTCTTTGAATAGATCTGCAATCCACTGTTTGATTGCAAGGAGCTCTTTATCATACGTTTCGATGAGTTTCTCGTCTAATTCGGTTCTTATTTGAGTTTCGATGGGTGCCTCGGCCTTTTCCATGTGATTTTCCTTAAAGATTTTGTTTAAAATGTGATTTATTTGAGTTATTGCTCTTTTTTTTTCATCGTTGAGTATTTAAAGGCGGTTGATTTTACAGAAATTTGTATTTACGAGTCACGGCCATCCAAAAATTTGGGAAATAGTAATAATTTTGTTGCTATTCGATAAATTTGAGTTGGCTGCGTCAAGAGCACTTCCTTCTTGCAGCACGTAGAGGTGTGGCTCACCTATCGAAAGAATAAGCATATTTTCTGATCAGATTCAAAAGTTTAATCAGCGATGTACACTTCTATCCTCAATCATTTTCCTTGATTTCTGGTTTGTTTTCGATATGGATGCATTGTTAGTGGTCATGGTCAGTTCAGGAGCCTAGATCTACCGAAGGTTTCAAAAAAGAGGTTGTATTCGTGGGACCCTTCCGTTAAAGTTGGCTTCAGATCCATTTTGCAATTCTGATCGGTTCAAATAAAAAATTGCATCATTATTGTCATCAATGTATCAACGAAGCGTCATGGTAAATAAACGAGATCAAACTATTTGTTGACCCATTCCATTCTCGATTTCGGAGGCTTTATATCCCTTTATGTAAATTTCGAGAGATAAAAGAACTAAAAATGAAAACCTTTTTTTGTCATGGAGAAATTTTTGCAGATTGTGTCAGTTCAATACGTTCTACCACGTTTCCGACCTTTTGACTCTTCAAGAAATAAAAATTTCATCAGGCAGATGAAAGAGCACATTCAGGGTCTGTTTTTCAGGCAGTCTTACTCATATAGCTCCATCCTTAAACTTTCTCTACTTAACTAGCAGCTGTTTGAAGTTTGCAATAACTAGGAAATGAGTTCTTATTTCATAATCTTCCTTCATTAAGAGACTGAGAGACTTATTTAAATAAATTCGCCGACGGAATTCTCAGGTTCGTTATTTAGAACATACTGATTTTTTGATATATGTAGGATATATCTATCTACTCATAACTAGTTTCAGTTTTTACAACTTCTCAGTCAGCTCAGGGACAATTTTAAACAGATCTCCCACAATGCCGTAGTTCGCAACTTGGAAAATAGGTGCATCAGGGTCTTTATTAATCGCCACAATGACCTTGGAATCCTTCATTCCAGCAAGATGCTGAATAGCTCCTGAAATTCCAACGGCTATGTAAAGCTCTGGAGCGACGACCTTTCCTGTCTGTCCGACTTGATAGTCATTTGGAACGAAACCGGCATCAACAGCAGCTCTTGATGCTCCGATGGCGGCGTTTCCAAGTTTCTAACAATAGTTCAGCAAATATTCTCAGCTAAGCTCATCCTACCTTCGCAAGCTCTTCTAAAAGCTTGAAGTTCTCTCCAGATTTCATTCCACGTCCTCCAGAAACCACCTACATCAAATTACTCTCCATTTGATGACTACTAACTTACAATTTTGGCTGTTCCAAGCTCTGGTCTATCACCTGCGCTAATTTCTTCTTTCTCCCACTTGGTGAGGTTGTCTTTATTCAATGTGGCGAGAATTTGCTCAACGTCTATCTTTTCAATTGCTGAAATGCTGGAATCGGCCACTCTCAGTTTTTCGAAGTTGGTGTGTCGAATCGTCATGAATTTAATAGGTTCTTCAGTCTTAACGGTAGTAAGAGCATTGCTTGCATAGGTTGGTCTCAAAAATGTATCAGGTGCCTGTTAATTGAGGTGAGAAAATGCTTTCGAGATGCGTTGAGTTCATTACCAAGATTTTAATGACTTCAGAGATCATCTGAGAGTCGTGGACCGCAGCGACTCTTGGAAGAAGATCCTTTCCGTATGAGGTGGCGTTCGCCAAAACGTACTTGTATTGTTTCTTTTTCAGGACGCTGGAAATCAATGGTTCGTAGGTATCTGGGGTGCTAATTGCGCATTATTGATATTTTTTCATGGGAGATGAGGATTGCTTACTAATGTTTAATTGCTGGGTGTTCCATGACAAGGATTTTATCGATATTTTCCTTTGGGAAGGTTTTTGAGATCTGCTCAACAACGGCCTTAGTGTCTTCACCAGTAATTAAAACATCAACCTAGGCGCTTGAGTCTCTGAGAAAAGAGCGATAATTACTTTCTCTTTGAGCTCAACAGCGGCTCTGAGAGTGCTGTAGGTGCTCTCAACGAGCTTTGAATTGGCTTGTTCGGCGAGTAAAAGAGTACTGAAATTTCTCTTTCCGATTCCACCGAAGAGAGACTTTGAGACAGCCTTAATCATTGATCTTCAATCTTTTTTGTACTTCGTATATTTAATTAAGGTAACTTTTATTTATTTGTAGGATGTTTGGAAAAAGACTGGGTCTTTTGTGCAAAACATTTTGTTTAATTTCTTCTATTTATTAGGCGAATTGGGTTTAAGAGTAGGTTTGAAATTCAATTTCGATCGTTCTAACCACTAAAGTTTCCCTTTTAGAATATACAGAATGGATTTTAATCACTTCATCGTAATTCAGCTTATGTTGATACACTATTTTGAATCATGCTCAGCCATTTTTAGGAACACATGTTTTTCTCCTCAGGAAGCGCTTTATATATTTTGAGCATTACCTTAGCTCAGCTAAATCAAATAGTCAGTTGTTCGGGTCGTTCTCTAACAAAAAAAAAATAGTCATTCTTTGAAATAAATGCATTTGAACTGCGAATGCTCCTGAAATGAGAGATACACGGAGGTTGTCCAAAATGAATGATATAATATGACTTAGAGTTCGAAATAAATATCTTGAATTAATGTCGAGATTTTATTCTCTTTATTTCTTCTACAAAATCGACCTTTCATGTTTTAGTTTGGGCTGAGGTTAGGTTCTTAGAATTCCCTCTCTAAATTAAGCAAAGATCGCTATGTAATCCCAACAGATTTGTAAGGAAATAGATTGTTCGAAACCATTCATATCCAATTGATGCTGATAATTATTGATCTTATTCATTTCGCTCTTTCCATGATGCTTGAAGGCTTTAAAAGTGAATTCTCAGAGATTTTGCTCTGTTTTATTTTCTATTGAAGAGTAGTTTTGCTGAATAGAATCAAATGAAGTCTCCAACTCTTCCAATTTTAATTAGAAAAAATCATCTCAATTCATCATTCCACAGGTTGACTTCCACTTGAGAGCTGCTTATTTATGATGTATCAATGACACCACCAATAATCCACTGGAAGAAGATATCAAAATTCTATTTGGAATTTGGACGCAGCAATTTTGAATTAATGATAAGTTATATCTAAATTAAATGCGTCAATAATTTTGTTGTGAAAACACACATTAACAAGCCAACAGGTTTATTTAGCCATGACAGATAAAAAATCCTTCAAGAAAAAAGAAGAACAGGTTACAAAAGTTACTAATTGCAGTATTTGAGACAGATCTACTCTCATTTTCAGGCGTCTCTTGCTGATCCGAAGCAGAAAACTAAGGCTGAACCAGAAAAGTCAAAAGCTACTGACAACAAAAAGAAGTCTACCGCAGCAGATGAAAGAGTAAGATTTTGAATTTCTTTCGCATTCTGTCAAACCACCTCTTATATTTTAGCAAGCTGAGGTCAGTTCTAAAGCGAAAAAAGAAGACAAGACGGGAAAAGCGTAAGAATATCAAAATCGATCGTTTTACTATTTTGTTCGAAGGGATGTTTCTAACATAAAAGATGTGAAAAAGGCCAATAAAGAAGAAAAAGAACGCTCTATTTCAAAAGGTAGTTAAGACATTTGATTGCATTAGCTAATCGTAATAATCCTACAATTCAAGGGAAAAAAGAAACTAAAGAAATTGAGAATCCATCAAAGGGTATCTATCTATTCAGATATGAATGAGCTTTAATTCTCAATTGAAAATCACAGAACTGAAGGGAGCTAAGAGCCCTAGAGAGGAACCTAAAAAGAAAGAAGAAGCAAAAAAGCAGGACGATGGTAAAAAGAAAGCAACCGCTGAAGACTCGAAACAAGCCAAAACTAAAAGTGGGAAAGACGAATCAAGTTTCTAGCTAATTCTGCTAATAAATAATTGATTTCCCTCACCCCTAGAGAAAGTTTCGATTATGGAATCTGAGGCAGACAAATCTAAGAAGGCTAAATCTCCAGAGCCTCGCGTTGAGACTGAAATTATCAAGAGTCCGAGGGGTACTAAATTGAAAATTCCAGAAGAACCTGAACAGCCGAAGGGAAAATCCAAACGCGGAGAGGAAAAAGGTTCGCGGAGTCGATCTCAAACAAAGGAGGAAGGAACCGCAGGGGAAAATGCAAGGATGAAATCTCCTGCACAAGAGCAGTCGACCAGTAGGAATGAGAATTTAGCCGAGAAGCTAGGACTCAAAATAACTGTTGAAAAAGGAACTGACAAGAGCAAAGGGAAAAAAGGAGCAGAATCACCTAGGTATTTCATCACTAAATGCTGCTGTTGAATGACCAATTCAGCAAAAAAGAAGAGACTTCCAAGAAAGAGCAAGTACGAGTTGCTTCACCTGAAAAATCCAAGGACACAAACAGAAAAAAGGAGGAGACAAACCGACCAAAAACCTCTCAAGTTGCTGATAAAAAGTATATTTTTATTACGATCGACAATAATCCAGCATCAAAAGGTCAAAAGATACTAAAGGAAAAGATTCCAAAGAGCAAGAGACGAATCTAGTGAAGCCTACAAAGACTCCATCAGAGAAAGTTTCCGAGAAATCCAGCCCAAAGGCGAAAAAGAGCGGCAAGGAGCAAGCAGAACCTGAAATCGCTCCTAAAAAGGGAGAAAAACCAGGTTCAGCCAAGCCAGGCGTCAGCAAAGACGTTATGACGACGCCCAGAGCTCAAACTCAGTAAGGAGTGAATTCTAAAAACAACCCCATAGCTGTTTTTTCGATTGAATCTGCTAAATAGAGGGAAGAAAATGCTATTATCTCCAACATCACAGGGTTCTCCTTCCAACCTTTTAGAGCGCAGCAAATCTGCTGATAAAATCAGAATGAAAGACGAGCCTGAATTTACCCCAGAGGAGGTCAATTACCTCGGAATGAAATTTAAGTAAGCCTCTTGACAGGCACACTTTCATGATGTCGTCACAACTCTGCTAGGTCAAATCTAGACTTTGTAACCAGGAATAAAATTTGGGAGGCGAGGAAGAAAGCGAAAATCGTTTTGGAAGGGGTAAATCCCATTGAGACACTAACAAACTCTAACAATCTTTTCAGAGAGAGTTGAAGGACCTTGAAGTGAAAGGGTGTACCTTCCAGCCTAAAACCAATGTCAAAGAGCACAAAACTCGAGTGGACCCGCAAGAATACTACCAAAAGAGCCAAGAATGGCTCGAAAAGAAAAAAAACCAGACGCTAGAGAGGTCCCAAAAACTCTTCCAAGAGGTATGATATTCCAAACCTTCTGTTGTCTCTGAACAAGTGCAAAGGAAATGAACCGCGATAAAGTAGCACCTACGACACAAAGAAGGAGATCGATGCAGTCCTCGCAAATAACTCCTGCCATAATAACTTCGAATTATGGAATTCCGAGTTTTATCGGGCATGGAAGTAACAGACCAGATCATGACTCGTTCATCAGACTCGGTAAGGAGAGTTTTCACGAGTTTGAGTTTTCAACGAAAAAATCCATGCTGGTTTCTCCGGGGTATTCAAACTTATTGCTATTAAATAAACAGATGTTCTCTTGTTTATTAGTGGCGTTGATATGGCAGTTACGGTTAGCCCAGACCGCACAGCTTCAAAAGAGAGAGTGATAACGGAAGTGACAGAAAATGAGGAGACACAGCATTCGCCTGAGAATGGAGAAGTATGAAATTGAATAAGTTAAAAGCTGTGAGAATGTATATATATTCGATAATAGAGACTGGACACAAAGACCAGCGCAAGGACTCGAGAGAACCAGAATAAAGCGAGAGATTCTGACAGGCAATTGGCTAAGCAACCTGACGAGGATGACGAAAGGTTCGAAGCGCTGAAACAATTTCTAACGATTAACCAAGTAAGAATTCTCATGTCTGAATAAAATCTGACTTAATAACTATAATATTTTAGAAAAACAAGCCAAAGCAGCAACAGAAGCAGCCAGCGTCACAGCCAAAAGGAGCGGCTCTGAAAACTCTTAAAGATAAGAAAATTCTCGTGTCCGAAGTGAAGAATCCGAACGAACTGCTTAAAAAGAATCACCCTCATCTTGTCATCAAGAATAATCGCTATGTTGTGACTGAGCAACCCATATCCCCTATTAGCAAAGGAGGAGATACCCACAGTTTCGACTCAGAGGATTTTAGAGCGGAGGGTATTCATTTTTCTGAGAGAAATAAATAATTCATAATTCATTCCTAGTCGATATGAAAGAAACTTTGAAGCATGCCAACGAAGACAAAGAATACGTCAAAGGTGAGAGTGCTGTATATGATTAGGTTTTGAGATTTAAGCAAAATCTTGAATAATATTTCGTCATGTTGCAACTTCACTATTCTTAATTTCATGATAAAAACAATCAGTTTACATTGATTTCTCTAACGAGAAGGTTTAATCGCTCAGATTCTACATGCTAAATATTCAATGAGAGAAAGAGGAATAAGACTACATCTCAAGTAGAAATGCTACAAGAGTCGTTTAGTGCTGGCAAATTTCTTATTCTTCATAAAACATAAAGCAATGGACGGAAATTTTAGAATTATATCGTTTCTTGAGAATAAAAGCCAATAATAGGCTGACTTCCTCGGATGCTTTCAAAGCAGCTAGCCAAGACAGTATATATTACGAAAAACCGAGCTATCTCTGATACTAACGCTCAAATCATGATGCGATGGTGAAAAAATTGTTGAGTATCTGTTAATACCGTTAAATATCCTGATATCCTTCTCACGCGGGTTAGACACTGTGCTTTTCGCATTGAGAATCAGAGATTTCACTTTGATGAAAAATTTTTCTTAAGTTTTTAAACAAAACGTTTCACGATCAATAATAACATGAAAGGAAGCTTCCGATATTTAGATTTGTAACAGTTAATCAAAAAGTAGTTAATTTGCGCATAAGTCGAATAAACAGCAAATTGGAAGCTAAAAAATATCACGATGGCATCTATAGTATCAGCTATCTCTCATCTTTCCGGCAAATCGCAGCAAGTGCTGGAAGAACTCAGCAAAAAGAGCGAGCAAAAGTAAAAATTTCCTGATTCCCTCCAATTGATCGCCTTCCCTCGAAGAATTTACCAACTCGAAGGAGATTTCAACCAAGACGCCCTAAACTCAGTCTGGACAGCCTTCGGTACCGAGTCTCTCTCTATTTATATGCTAAGAGATACCTAGGTGCATACCTCTCCAGACAAATCAGGCTTGGAAGAGCAATCACTATCCCAAAGTTCGGTGTTATCACCTTCAGCGCACCAGAGTTCAAGCTCGAGGTACAAAACTTATCCGTAATGTGGTCTAACCAATGGGCGCTAGGGAGTCACTAACCCATCGACAAGAGACATCCGTTATCGAAAGCCAGTCTTTATTATCTCTAAGGATTTCGGCAAAGGAATAAATTGCAAGCCAGGCATCTACACAAGTCAAGGGATACGTCCCTACTCGGTCACGGGAATCGTGTCAGGTGTAGGAACCGCGAAAGTCAACTACACTGAAATCGGGTCGTACTGCGATCTTGACAAAGATAGCGCGCGAGTTATGGTTGAGAGATTTATTAAGGAGCTAGCCGAGAAGGCTCGTCAAGTAATTTATTTGCTGATGAAAGAGAATAGCTAAGCTTGCTATGCGGATAGGGATCCAATGTCGAGATGGACATTCCTAACCTGGGAACTTTCTACATTAGAAGCAATATTGCAGCAATTGCGTTCAACGGTTTCCTCGTGAATGATGTTATTGTAAATGCTTCATCTATCCAAGAGGGTTGTTCTAATAGCTGGAGTTAGGATGTTACTAATAAAAGCGTGAAAGAAAAGAAATCGAAGGACGATAATTTAACCATCAACAACCTGCAAAGGTTGATGGAAGAAACTAAATCACAAGCGTCGAGAGCTGGCGACGGAGGCCTTGATATTGATGATACTGCAATCAATTACCTCAGAACGAATTTGAATATCGACGTTGATGAAATTAGGAGTATGAATTTTGATCATGACCATAAATTTTAATAACTTGCTAGGCGTTATCCGCCCCAAGACTGCTGGAGCTGCAGGCTCGAAGAAATTCTCAAAAGCTGATAAGAATGTTGATGGCAGGTCTATAAAGAACGCTACATTTGAAAAAGAAGAAGTCGGACCTGGTACCAATGCCGAACAAAGGTAGCATTTCTGCAAAGTTGCGAATCTTATTATTCTCAATTATTAGACCAAAGACAGCAGTTAGATT